>Ga0209510_1000357_pt1 | contig 66235 bp, 62 predicted proteins | sample BiotimSIPDNA_FD_185749 | JGI IMG/M metagenome (GOLD analysis project Ga0209510, IMG submission 185749) | Anaerobic biogas reactor microbial communites from Washington, USA - Biogas_R1 time_0 SIP DNA (SPAdes) (version 2) | ecosystem: Engineered > Bioreactor > Anaerobic > Unclassified | place...
TCCTTTCTCCTCCGGTATCATCGTCGTGGTGTGCGTTCCCGACGATGATACCCGGAGCGATGGTCAGGTGGTCAAATTTCGGCTAGCGTTCCCTCTAAAAGTGGTCAATTTTAGAATACCAAAACCATCCCCCGGCCATAAAACCCGGCCTCGGGTTGTTACCCCCTAATGGACCGGTTGGGAAGGTATCATAATAACGGGTACGTAAAAATAAGGGACTATGACGGGCAGTGAGGGAAATCCGTAAGAGAGAGGGACAGTATATGTTCTCACTCCCCGGGGATCGACGGAATAAATGTATCCGTCACTGGAAAGAAGGAAGGGTGTTTTCAGAACAGGGTCGGCGGGCTCCACAAATGGAGCGGTGAACCTGTCCGGGTAATCGGGTTTGGAAATCAGCGCTGGAGAAGTGAAATGCGGAAGAGGGGCTGCATGGGCAGGAAGAGGCAGAAAAAGAAAAAGAAAAAAACAGGCCGCTGCAGACAGGACGGGAATAAGAGGTCGAGTGTACGTGCCGCCGGTCTTCATGAGAATGCCTCCCTTCCTCGAATGCTAATTTTCCGCCAGGGGCGAGATCCTGCCCATCCAGAGGTATCCCCATACTGCCGCCTGGTGGGCAAGAAGAGGCGTATCGCTGTCGAGCCAGCGCATGTTGTTTCCGTGGACCATCCTTGTGAGAGAGTACAAATGGCCCTTCAGTATCTCGGAAGCTTTTTCCGGAATGTCCGTCGAGGAGGATACCATCTGGTACCAGCTTCTCCCTGTCCAGGCGTAGATGGCCTTCGGACGGTCACCTTTCCAGGCGATGGGCACTCTCGGGGTATCCAGGATTCCCATCCTGTCCACGAGGCGGTTCCAGGAACCGACAGCGTTAAAAGAAGCGTTTGTGGACCAGGAGGGGATGTACGTCGGGAGCAGCATCCCGCCGGATGAAGGCAGAGAAGGCGCGATGGGCTGCTGAGGTCGAACCTGATTGGGCCTTCCTGCAAGCGGAAGCACCTGGACCTGGGAAACGGAGGCAACAGCGGCGGGCACGGGGTACTGGGCCAGGGGGAGAGTTGCCGGATTGACCGAACCTACGATAAAAGCGGTCTGGACAAGACCGTTCCCGCTCATTGCGCCGTAAACCCAGACTCCTGATGAAGTCCGTGAAACGGGATATCCGTCAAAAGTGAGGTACCATCCTTCTTGGAGGTTGTAGGGCCGGTACACGTAAAAATTCATTCCTGCATAGGCCGGCTGGTTTACGAGGACAGGTTCCACGACATAAACGGAAGATGCGCCGCCAGACGCTGACGGCAGAGAGGCCAGGAGCAAAACGAGAAGAAAAAGGGGCAGTCGTTTCATAACCGGAAAGTCCTCCTTTCGAAGAGTGCCTCGCATTTCTGCAAGGGGCGCTTTCATACCCTTGCATTATATCGGGGAAAGGCCGTAGGTGAAAGAAGATCAGTCCGCTTTTCCTTCAGGGGGAGCTGGAGGAACGTATCCAGGGACCTGGCCGTCCGGCCCCGCGGCAGGGGACTGCTGGACCTCTGTCGTTCCGGCGTTTTCTTCGGTCTGCGGAGCAATTACGATACGTACAGGGACGAAGGGACGCAATTTGCCGTTGCCCTTTCCGGAAGGAGCCTGCTTTGGAGCGGAAGAAGCATCCGGTGCGGGAAGTGCCCGCATTTCTTTTTGAGCCGACTCGGGAGGAAGAGGGGGATTGTAAACCGGAGCTTCACTCTGCGGCACCGGTGTTTCCTCCGGGGGAAGGACTGCGAATCCTCCTGTAGCTGCCGGCAAGGCTTCAATCCTCCCCGGCCGCCTGGGATCCCAGAGAGGCTTTCGTCCGTCTCCGGAAGGATAGGCTAGAAACCTGGAGAGGGGGGGATATCCCGGTTCCGCTTCAAGAGCTTTTTTGTAGGCTTCCTGTGCCTTGGAGAACAAGCCCCGCTCATGGAACGCCCTTCCGAGAGCGTGCCATGCAACCGGATTGTCCGGTTCTTCCAGCACTGCCCGTTCAAGAAGAGGGGTTGCCCTGGTGAAATACCGCTGTTCAAGAAGAACAAGCCCCTGCTGGAGAGAAAGATTCACCCTCGGAAGCGGTTCCGTTTCTTTCTGCACTTCCTTTTTTTCCGCAGGCGCTGTGCTTTTGCGGGCCGGGGCTTTTTTTGCCGGCTTCGCTTTAGGTTTTGGTTTCGGAGCTGAATCTTCTGATTCGTTGACGACCACTCCGTTTCCCCAGGCGGGCCGGATTTCATGAAGTGCAGGAATTGCCCAGAAGAAAAGAAGGACCCAGGGGATGATACAACAAGCTTTCTTCATTTCAGCGGCGCCGCCTTTTTCGTCCCGAAGCTCGACACTTTCACCAGGTCGTTGAGCTGTACGGGATCCTTGGATTTTTCGTTGAGCAGTACCACAACCGATTCGGAATCCATCAGCTTCGTAACTTTCACGTTTCCCACCACCCTGGGAACGACAACCACCGGATTTTCCGGGTCAACGGTGATGTAGGAATCTCCCCGTACCACCTGAAGGATATCTCCTACTGCCAGGGAGTCTTCCCTGCCGAGGGTGATGATGTATTCTCTCCTCCTGGGAGTGGAATCGGCAGTAGGGGCGATGATCCTTCCGGTGAGGGAGAATTCTTCCTCGCCGGCCCCGGATATTCCTCCCGCCGCGTCGGCGATCGCGTTTTTGAATGCCTGCCAGTGGGATGTGGAAGAAAACTGCTTCCATGTGGGCCGGCTCATTTTTTGCCCCTTGTCGGGAGGGGTCAGCCTGAGAAGGTCGAGCCCGTCCTTGTGTATCCGGTTGAAAAGGTTGGTCTGCAGTATTTCGAGCACCGGGTATTCCCTTGCGTTCAGAAAATACTGCCTGTCGTCTCCAGGGTTAAAGGTGTACCGCTGGTCCTTTCCGGAGGCAATCCTGGAATCCTGCATTTGTCCGCTTCTCCCGTCATACACTCTGACCCGGAGAGAGACATCCCCTTTCTCGAAGGATCCCAGCACCTCCCGTTCCTTGGCAAGAACGGAAAAAAGCTCCATCTGGACGGCGTAGTCTCCCGGCCGGCGTTCACCGGCGAACCATCGTTCCGCCCCCGTTTCGTCGAGAAGCCGGACATCGGTGAAAGGATCCCTTCGGAGAAGGGAGGCAAGATACTCGTTCATTTTTTGTTCAAGGACATTGACGGGATAATATTTGCTTTCCCAAATTTCGTATCCCGTGAAATTCAGCGTCGGCAGGAGAAGCACCGTTTTTCTTCCAGATGCACCCGCATCTGCTGAAAGGAAAATGCACAGGAACAATACAAGGGCGGCAACGCTTTTCTTCAGTGTCGGTATCATGGTTTCAGCCTCCGCGAAATTCTTGGCGCTATTCCCGATATATGTATCGGCGGGACAAAGCGTCGAATGAAGGCATTCCGCGCTGCCGGAAAGGAACCTTATCCAACGTCTCCGGGAAAAAGAACAAATAAATGCTATAATGAATCCGTTTACAAATAACAACGTCATTTCATGTCAAAAGGAGGAAAAAAACGGGATGAAGAAGCTGGATGTTTTTAAATGCGAACTGTGCGGCAATGTGGTCGAACTCCTTCATGTAGGAGGGGGAGATCTCGTGTGCTGCGGGCAACCAATGAAGCTCCTCGAGGAAAAAACCGCCGATTCGGCCACTGAGAAGCATGTGCCGGTCGTCGAGGGGAACAAGGTCAAGGTGGGCAGCGTTCCTCACCCCATGACGAACGAACATTACATCGAGTTCATCGAGATCATGGACGGAGAAAGGATCTGCAGGAAATTCCTGAATCCGGGTGAGCCTGCCGAAGCCGTCTTCAGTGCCTTTGCGCCCAAGAAGAGCAGGGAATACTGCAATATTCACGGTTTATGGAAGGTGGATCTCTAAGAATGATCAGCAAGAAAATTGAAGACGCTTTTAACGACCAGATCAATGCTGAACTGTATTCCGCCTATATTTATCTCTCCATGTCCGCGTACCTGAACTCGGTTGATCTGAACGGCATGGCTCACTGGATGAAAGTCCAGGCGGAAGAGGAAATGGAACATGCCATGAAATTTGCCTCCTATATCGTAGAGCGGGGCGGACGGGTAAAATACAAGGCCATCGAATGCCCCCGCGAAGAATGGGCATCCGCTCTCGAAGTGTTCAAGGGAGCCTATGAGCATGAGCGGTACGTCACCAGGCGGATCAACGACCTCATGGACCTTGCCGTGGCCGAAAAGGACTATGCAAGCCAGGTCTTTCTCCAGTGGTTCGTCAGCGAACAGGTCGAGGAAGAGGCCAACGCCGACGAGATCGTGAAAAAGCTGGAGATGATCGGGGAGGGAAGGCACGGCATGTACATGCTGGACAAGGAGCTCGGGGGGAGAAAGGCCGATTAGGCTGTTTTTTCCCGGCTTTCCGCTTGGTGCGAAACTGGTGTATCATTGAGCAGGAACCTCGCGTTCCTGCTCATTTCTTATCCAAGGGAGGACAACCATGGACGCTCACATTGACCCGAGAGCCCTGTTCAATTTAAGTTACGGAGTGTACATCCTCAGCACAAGCTTCGAAGGAAAAAAGAACGGCCAGATCATCAATGCCCTCATGCAGCTTACCTCTGATCCCATCTGCATGGCGGCATGCCTGCACAGGGACAATTACACCACCGAGCTCGTGGAAAAAAGCGGCAGGTTTTCCATTTCCGTCCTCGAGGATGCCGTCCCGCTCAAATTCATAGGCGTTTTTGGCTTCCGCTGCGGCCGTGAATTCGACAAGTTCGGTGAATGCACCTATGATATCGGAGAGAGCGGCCTTCCCCTCGTGACGGAGTACACCCTTGCCGGCATTGAGCTCAAGGTGCTTTCAGTGCAGGACGTCTTCACCCACAAACTGATCGTCGGCCGGGTTGAGAAGGCCCGGCTGCTGAAGGAAGGAACTCCTCTCACCTATGCCAATTACCACAGGGTAAAAAAAGGAAAATCGCCTGCGAATGCTCCCTCCGCCGTCTTCAACCAGGTAAAGTGAAGGTACCCAACATTTTCTGGATATGAGAGAAGGTGAGAGCGCCGAAAAAGGTATTCTTTCCGAAGAGGCACGGAACCTTGCCGGGTTTCTGCCCCGCTTCGAGGACGCCTACCGCAGGCTGAACCGCCGGGAATTCATTTCCCCGGATCCACTGGAAAAGCTCTACCTGTTTGATACGGTCGAGGAGAGGGAGGTCGTCGGGCTTGCCGTATCGTCCATTGCCTACGGAAGGGTGGCCCAGATCCTCAGGAACGCGGACAGGCTGCTCACGGTCATGGGGCCCTCTCCGAGGTCGTTCCTTCTGAAGACGTCCGCCGGGGAGCTTTCCCGCCTCCTTGGAGGGTTCCGTCACAGGTTCACTTCCGGGGGCGAAATGGCCTCTTTTCTTGCGGGAATCGGGAAGACACTCAGGAAGTACGGCCGTCTCGAATCCTTTTTTGAGGACTGCCTCAGCAGGAGCGGGGATATCCTTGGCGGGGCGGCCCTGTTTTCCGGGGGGATCCGTGCGGGGGGCGGTCTCAGGAAGAGCTTCCTCCTCCCTTCTCCCGAAGACGGGAGCGCCTGCAAGAGATTGTTCCTGTTTTTTAAATGGATGGTACGTTCTGACGGAGTCGATCCGGGAGGCTGGAAAATACTCGGGCCGGAGAACCTGGTTTTCCCCATGGACGTTCACATGTTCAGGATGTGCTCGTGCCTTGGCCTGACGAAACGAAAAAGCCCGGATCTGAAAACGGCCCTTGAGGTCACCGGCCTTTTCAGACAGTTTGTTCCGGAGGACCCGGTGAAGTATGATTTCGTGCTCACCCGGTTCGGGATTCGCAGGGAGATGGACGCGAAAGCGTTTGTCAGCATGTGCCTGGAAGGTGATGAACTGTGGAAAGAAAGGGAACGAACGGTAGAATGAAGAAACGGGCTGCCGCCGTGTGGTGTTTTCTTGTTTTCTTTCTGGCCTCCGGTTTGTTCGGTGCTGGTGCTGCCCACGGCGGACTCCGGGATGCCCTGCTGAAGGCTGCGGAAGCTCCGGACGATCCCGTCGCACAGGCGGAACTCGCCAGGGCCTACAACCTCAACAGGGAGCCGGGCAAAGCTTTTTCTGCGGCCCGTCAGGCCCTGGAGCTGAGGCCGGGTTTTCCTCCCGCTCTCCTCGAACTCGCCCATGCTTCCCGCATGGTGGGGGATCACGGGCAAGCGGTCAGGCTGTACGAAATGTACCTTGCCGAAGAACCGCAGTCGGTTGAAGCCCTCGCAGGAAACAGCGAAAGCCTTGCCCTGCTTGAGCGGTGGGATGAATCTTTCGCTTCGGCCATGGCGGCTATCCATGAGGCGCCGAAAAAAGCGGAAGGGTACGGCGCCCTGGGACGGGCGTACAGGATCGCCGGCCGTTTTGCGGAGGCTGTGGAGATCCTCAGGCAGGGACTTGTTTTCCGGAACGATTCAGCGTCCATTCTGTATGATCTCGGGCTGTGCTGCATTGAACTGGGAGACCGCACCTCGGCCCTGGCCCAATACGAAAGGCTCCTTGAACTGGACCGGGAGGCGGCATCCCTTCTCTTCCGTACGATTTATCCCTGAGAGAGGACACCCCCGGGAGTTATTTCGTCGCAGAAGTTTTCGTGAAGGAGGGTTTCCAGCCGGTCGGGGCCTGCCGTCGGGAGGGTGATCATGAGTTTCGCAATGATCGCCTCACGGGTCATGTCCTTCCCCGAGATTGCACCCAGTTCCAGGGTTTTCCTTCCCACTTCGTAAACGCTCAGGTCCACCCCTCCGTACACGCACTGGGTCGTAATGATCACCGGGATGTTTTTCTCCCTGCACCTGGCAATAGGGGGCAGGAGGTTTTCACCCAGGTAGGGGACGCCCCCCAGGCCCAGGGCCTCCAGAACGATGGCCCGCGGTTGGGTGTCCGTCAGGTGCTCCAGGTACCGTGCCCTGAAGCCGGGAAACAGAGTGACGAGGAAAATGGAGTTTTCCACCGAGAGGGAAGAAACATCCACGGGGTAGGTTTCCGCGAGGTATGGTTTTGTTCCCAGAACCGCCTTTCCTGACATGATACAGCCCAATTCATGATAATTGATGCTGGAAAAAGCGGTGGTGTCATGGCTCAGTATCTTCTGCGAACGGGGGCCGTGGATGAGATGGCCGTGGAAGGCGATGGAGATGCCTTTTCTGCCCTGTTCCGCCAGGGCACTGAGAAAGACAAAACCCTCCAGGATATTGTCTTCGGCGTCGGAACCCGGATCACCCATGGGGAGCATGGATCCCGTAATAACGACCGGCCTCGAAAATCCCGGAAGGAAGAAGGAGAGGGCGGAGGCGGAATACGCCATGGTGTCCGTTCCGTGAAGAATAAGAAATCCATCATATTCCCTTTCCTCGGCTCTGAGACATGCCGCCATCATCTTCCAGTCCTCCGGGGACATGTTTGAACTGTCCTTGGAAAGCAGGTCAAGGACGGTGATCCGGCCGAAACGCTCCAGGCCCCTGACGCCTGTGATAAGCTCCTCTCCCGGAAGGGACGGCGCCAGGCCATGCGTTCCCGGCCTCGACGCAATGGTTCCTCCCGTTGAAATTACCAGAAACTCAGCCATGAAATCATCTCCCTCACATGATGATGAACAGGTCTTTCGCTGCCGGCAGGAGGAACGGCTCGGACGCCACGTAGGCTGAAAACATTTCGTCCAGCGTCACGAATTCAAATCCGTTCTTTCTGAGCCGGGAGACTATCTCCGGAAGAGCGTCGATGGTCGCCTTTACTCCCGAATGAAAGAGCAGGATGGACCCTGGCACCGCTTTACGGACCACCCTGTCCGCTATGAACGAGGGAGACACTCCCGTGTAGTCCCGGCTGTTAATGTCCCAGAGCACGAGTTTCATGCCGTTTTTCCTGACGCTATCCACCGTCTTCCTGTCAAATTTTCCGCCCGGGGGGCGGAAAAACCGGACCGGAGAGGAAGTAATGCCTTCGAGAACGGCAGAGCATTCCCGGATGTCAACTTCGAGCTCCTCCCCGGAAAGAGAAAGACAACTCCTGTGGGTATGGGAATGATTCGCTACTGTATGCCCCCTTGAGCGTATCGTCCGGACGAGTTCCGGATTTTTTTCAGCCATTGAACCCACGAGAAAAAAGCTTGCCTTGACGCCGAGGGTGTCGAGCAGGTCGAGCAGCGGAGGAGTGAGCTTTTCGTGGGGGCCGTCATCAAAGGTAATGGCCACTGCCCTGACAAAACCGTCTCCGGAGGCGAGCACCGTCGTTCCCTCGAGCCGGGATGAACAGCTGAAAAAATAAGCGGCGAACAGCAGAAAGAACGGCAGTCTGCGGAAGAACGTCAAGGGTATCAGCCCCTCACTTTTCTGAGGATAAGAATGCCGAGAATGAAGGTGTAGGAAAGAACGGCGATGGCCAGCCTGCTGGAGCCGGTGGCCTGGGTGATGAAGCCGAAGACCGCAGGTCCGAATATGCCGGAGAATTTGCTGGAAATATCGTAGAAACCAAAAAATTCGGCCGTTCTTCCGGAAGGTATCATTGAAGCAAAAAAGCTCCGGCTTATTGCCTGCGTCCCGCCCTGAACCATTCCCACCGCAATGGCAAGGGCCCAGAAATGCCATATTTCCCGGACGAAAATGGCTGCGAAGGTTATGCAGAGGTAAAAGAAAAGCCCGGCGAGGATCGACCGTTTGCTGCCGATTTTCGTAGCGAGAACGCCGAAGGCGAGGGAAAAAGGAATCCCCACGAACTGGGTGACCAGAAGGGAACCAACCAGGTGGGACATGGGTATGCCCAGGGTGGCTCCGTAGATTGCTGCCATGCGGATGATGGTCCCTATGCCGTCGTTGTACAGCCAGAAAGCCAGCAGGAAAATAAAAAGGTTCCTGTAGTGCCTGATTTCCCTGAAAGTCATCCTCAGCCTTTCCAGTCCCTTCAGGAAAAGGGCCGTCCCTGAAAGGTGCTTACTTTCAGGAGAAGGGTGCGGCTCGTCCACGAAAAGAAAGACCGGGACGGAAAAAAGTGCCCACCAGAGGGCGACGGAGAGGAAAGAAAGCCGCGCCCCTGCGGTTCCCGGAAGGAAGCGGATGAAGAGGAGATTTGCCGCGAGAAGAATCCCGCCTCCGAGGTAGCCAAGGGCGTAACCCTGGGATGACACCGTGTCAATCCTGTGAGCCGGAACGAGGGAAGGAAGAAGGGCATCGTAGAATATCATGGAGGCTGAAAACCCGATGGTCCCGCCCATCATGAGGAACAGGGCCAGAACCCAGTTCCCCGGGCCGACGAAGGCCATGCAGCCCGAGGAGAGGACGCCGACCAGGGTGAAGAGAAAGAGCATCCTTTTTTTCGATCCCTTCACGTCGGCTGCCGCTCCCAGGATCGGGGCGAAAAAAGCGCTCAGAAAAAGGGAAACGGCGGAAGCATACGCCCAGTAGGCGGTGGAAATGTTCGGGGCCAGCCCAAGGGCGGCGACTTCCTTGAAATATACCGGGTAGACCGCGGCCATGATGGTGGTCGCGAAGGCTGAATTGCCCACGTCGTAGGAGCACCAGGAGAGGATTTTTCGGTCAGCGTCACGGAAAAAAAGCATAAGGGCTCCTTTTTGCCCGGGAGTATAAGACCGGGTAATGGTATAAGCTTCAGTATCATACCATTAGAGCGTGGAGATTCTCCACATGCTCGGCAGGAGTCGGGAGGAAAGGACTTTTCCGGGTGCTATAATCGGAATCGACGGAAAAACGGAGGATGAGCCATGACAATGCAGCGGCCGGAATGGAATGTGTATTTCATGATGATTGCCGGGGTGGCGGCTTCAAGAAGCACGTGCCTCCGGAGGCGTGTTGGGGCAGTGATCGTGAGGGACAATCATATTATCAGCACCGGATACAACGGCGCTCCCAAGGGACTTCCCCACTGCGGAGAAGTGGGCTGTCTCAGGGCGATACTCGGAATACCGTCGGGAGAACGCCACGAAATCTGCCGGGGATCCCATGCCGAAATGAACGCCATCGCCCAGGCCGCCTCCGTGGGAACGAGCACTGCAGGTGCCGCGATCTACTGCACCCATGAACCCTGTTCCTTTTGTACGAAAGCGATACTCAACGCCGGAATCCGGAGGGTGGTGTACGTCCACCCGTACCCCGACGAGCTTGCAAGGGCCATGCGGGCGGACGTTGCCGTCACGGTGGAAAAACTGCCTGAAACCGTTTTCTCCATGGTTTCACCCCTGCTCGAGGGGTTGTTTCAACCGGTGTCACAATAAACTTCGAGGAGGATACACGATGAATATTTCACGAAACAACGCTCTTGAACTTCTGGGGAAATACAACAAGGATGACGGCCATATCAAGCATGCCCTTGCCGTAGAAGCCACCATGGGTTTTTTTGCCTCCAGGATGGGAGGGGACGTGGAGAAATGGAAACTTGCAGGGCTGCTTCATGATATTGACTGGGAAATCACCCAGGAGAACCCGGAGAGGCATACCCACGAAGGAGCAAAGTGGCTTGCCGAGGCGGGATACCCCGAAGACATCTCCAGGGCCGTTCTCGCCCATGGATGGAGCATCTGCTCGGACGTAAAGCCTGAAAGCGACATGGAAAAGGTACTCTTCACCGTGGACGAGCTTACTGGGCTTGTGATCACGGCGGCCCTGGTCCGACCCAGCAGGTCGGTCATGGATCTCGAAGTCAAATCGGTGAAGAAAAAATGGAAGGACAAGGCCTTTGCCAGAGGAGTGGACCGGGACCTCATCGTCAAGGGAGCGGAGATGATACCCATGCCCCTGGATACCGTCATCGAGTGGGTCATCCTGGCCCTCAGGGAGGTCGAGCCGGCAATCGGACTCGGCGGGGGAGCATAGAAACGGTTTTTCACGCAGTTCCACCGGTGTGGGGTTAAGCGGCTTTGCCGATGCGGCTTCCCCTCCGGGCCTGGTATGATCGCATACCGCATTTCCGCTTTTTCTCCAGGAAAACGAAAAAGCACTGAAGGAGATGAAACCTATGCCCATACGTGTTGTACTTGCCGATGACCACCCCTTGACAAGGGCGGGAATTTCCGCCTACCTTGCCCAGGAAAGTTCAGTCGAATTGATCGGGGAGGCGGAAGACGGCCACCAGGCGTGGAAGCTGATTGAGGAACTCCGCCCTGACGTGGCCCTTCTCGACATCCGCATGCCCGGGGAGGACGGAGTGGCCGTTGCCAGGAGGGTGAAAGAGTCGTCCCTGCCGGTTTCGGTGGTGATGCTCACATCCTACGATGCCCAGCAGTATGTGCTGGCGTCGCTCAGGGCCGGAGCGCGTGGATTCATTCTCAAGACCGCCACCCCCGAAGAGATTTCCAGGGCCATTTCCACCGTGGCCAAGGGGGGCTTCTACCTTGACTCGGAAGTGGCGTCCGCCGTCGGCGAGAGAGAATTTGCTCCTGAAGCCCTTTCGGCAAGGGAAAGGGAAGTCCTCATTCTCGCCTCGAAGGGGCTTTCGAGCAAGGAGGTCGCCGCTCGCCTGTTTATCAGCGAGCGGACAGTGCAAACCCACCTGGCATCCATCTACGACAAGCTGGGGGCGAAAAACAAGACGGAAGCCCTTCTCCTGGCCCTGAAGTACGGTGTCGTCACCCTCGAGGAATTGCTTGAATGAGACGTCACCTCCTCCTGATCATCACCTTCGCGATCCTTCTGCCTGCTCTTGCGGTGCTCCTGGTTTCGGGCTTCGGCCTGATGCAGCATGAATGGGCCATGGAGTCGGTGGCCCGCTCCTATGTGCAGGACATGGCGGAAAACGTGGCTTCGAGGCTCGCGGGTGCGGAGACCAGGAAGTGGGGGAGCGAACTCACCTCTGTCGAGATACGGAGGTTCAGGGTCTTCACCTGGGGGCCGTCGCTCCCGGGATGGGTGGCTGTCGTGTCGGCGGACGGCAGGATTCTCTTTTCCTCGCCGGGAGCAGACAACCTCGCGGCCATCTGGCGTCCGAACATTCCGATCGGGCAGGCAGTGGAGATAAAGGACAGGGAAGGCAATCTTTACACCATCGCGGTGAATCCCGTGAGCGGAGGAGACCGGTACGTCATAGCCGCAGTGGCCTGGGACCAGCTTCTCGGTCCCCTGGTGCGGGTGGGGCGCCTGTGGCCCATACTGATCCTTCTCATGGGCGTCGGCATTCTCCTTGCCCTTTGGGCCCTCTGGAAATGGCTCATCGTTCCTCTCAGGGACCTCGTCGGAGAGATCGAAATCCTTCGCTGGGGGAAAGATCTGCCCGCTCTTCCCGACCCTGTGGCGGTAAGCGAGATCGGAAGCCTGAGAACGGTTCTTTACAGGCTTGCCAGGACCGCCGTGGAACGAACCCTTCTGAGGAACAGGTATGTGAATGACATCGTCCGGGTCCAGGAGGGCGAAAAATCTCGCATCGCACGGGAACTTCATGACGGCCCGATCCAGAACATCACCGCCATGATCCAGCAGATCCGCCTGTCCCGAATGTCGGGGAACGGCGAGGGGATGCACCGGCACCTTGCCATTGCGGAAGAGACAGCCCAGGTAGTAGTCCGGGAGTTGCGGGAAATGTGCGATGAACTGTCCCCCCCGTGGATCGACCTCGGCCTTGAGCAGGCCATGACCGAACTGGCCAACCGACTGGCCCGGCATTACAATATTTTCATTTCCATGGACGTGGACGACTCTGTGGAACTGGGTAGGGAACGGCTGCTGTCCCTGTTCAGGATCTTTCAGGAAGGGGTTTCAAATGCCGTCCGCCATGGACAGGCGACTGAAATGCGGGCGGAGGTTTTCCGGAAGGACGGGGCCGTTGTCTTCGAGTTCCAGGACAACGGAAAGGGTTTTGAGCCCGACATGAATTATGAAACGTTGCGGGTGGAAGGACACAGGGGACTCGCCAACATGCTCGAGCGCATGATGCTCGTGGGAGGCAGGCTTGAAGTGGAATCCCGGCCAGGAAACGGGGCCCTGGTGCGGTGTGTCATGCCCGATGTTCAGGAAGCTGCGGCGGTCTGATCAAAAAAACGGCAGCAGCTGCCTTTTTTCCAAGAAGGAGGAATTCCCCATGATACTTAAAATCATCGGCGCCGCCGGAGAAGTGACAGGCTCCAGCTACCTCGTCGAATGCGGAGCCAGCAGAGTACTCGTAGACTGTGGCATTTTCCAGGGGAAGGATGACGACAGAAAAAACAGCGAGCCCTTTCCCTTCGCTGCCGGAAGCCTTGACGCAGTTCTCCTCACCCATGCCCACATGGACCATTCGGGCAGGATTCCCCTCCTGGTGAAGGAGGGTTTCAAGGGAAAGGTCTTCGCCACCCTTCCTACCCTCGAGCTGGTGAAGGTGCTCTGGTATGATTCCGCCAACCTTATGAAGGAAGAAGCGGAATGGAAGACAAAGAAGAATTCCAGAAAAGGGCTTGAATCCGTGGAGCCTCTGTATACTGCGGAACACGTGGACCAGGCGATCCGCCACCTCGCGGCCTCCAGCTACGATGACAGGATTTCCGTGGCGCCCGGGGTGTCCGTTCGGTTCCGGGATGCGGGACACATCCTCGGGAGCGCAATCCTCGAAGTCTGGCTCGAAGAAGACGGAAAGGAAGTGAAAGTAGTCTTCAGCGGTGACCTCGGTCCCCAGGAAACGGTCATGGAACGCAACCCGGCGATCATTACGGATGCCGACTACGTGGTCATGGAATCCACCTACGGCGACAGGCTCCACAGGAGCAACGCCGAGAGCAGGGATGAATTCCGCGAGGTCTTCGCCAAGGTGCTGAAAAACAAGGGGAAGGTGTTCATCCCGAGTTTCGTTGTGGACAGAGCCCAGAGAGTGTTGTACGAGCTATCCCTTCTCAAGGACGAGGGAATACTCGGTGAAACGGTCCCCATATTCTTCGATTCTCCCATGGGGGTCAAGGCGACGGAAATCTACAGGAAGCACATGAACCTCCTTTCCTCTGAAATCCTGCAGTATGTCAGCGAGGGGAAAGATCCGTTTTCTCCTGGAAAACTGAAATATGTCACCAGCGTCGAAGATTCAAGGGCCATCAACGAAGTACGGCACAGCGTAGTCGTTGCCGGCAGCGGAATGGTCAACGGGGGACGGATCGTCCACCATCTGAAGCACGGCATCTGGGACCCAAAAAACCATATTGTTTTCGTCGGCTACCAGGCCAGGGGCACTCTCGGCCGCAGGATCGTCGAAGGAGAGAAAAATATACGCATCGCCGGCGAAGACGTGACGGTGAAAGCGGAGATTCACACTATCAACGGATTCTCGGCTCACGGGGACCGCGATGATCTTCTCGCATGGGCGACGAACTTCACCACGTCTCCCCTGTTTATCATTACCCATGGTGAACCCGAGTCTTCCCTCGCCTTTTCCCAGACACTCGAAAAAGCGGGAATGAAATCCGCCGTGCCCTCCCCAGGGCAGGAAATACAGCTCGAACCAAACGGAGCCGCAAAAGCTGTGAAGCTTCCCGAACATCCCGTGCTGCTCAGGCGTGAGGAACTGCCTTCCGTCCTCACCGAGATTCTGGCCCTGGCTTCCGGACTCAGGGAATCCGTTCCCGCCGAAGGAGACGAGGATATTCTTCCACTGTTGCAGTCCACGAAGGTCCTCCTTGAAACGGCCAGGGGGAAAATGTCGGCCAAAAAGGTGTAGAGAGACTTGCCAGCCATGGAAATGACGGATAGACGTCTCTCCGCTGCCTTCCCGGAGACGCTCTGCAGGGAGGGGGGGAAGTGAAGCGCAAGGCAATTGCCTTTCTTGGAGCTCTCGCCCTGGCAGCCATGCTTTTGACCCTTGCCCGGAGCGTGCCCGAAGGGCAGAGACTGCCTGCCGTCATCCCGGCGCCCGACGACGGGATTCCTTTTCTTTTCCTTGAGACCCGGGGGAAGAGCGATGCTGTAGCATCTCTACCCGATGATTCACAGAACATGGCTCCTGTCCTCAGGGGGCTCCGGAGCCTCTCCCCCTTTCTTGCGAAAGCTGAGGAAACAGCGGTGCTTTTTTCCCTGGACGGAGGACGCCTGATTATTGACGGTGTGCTCCGTTTCAGCGGTGACGAATCTGAGAGCATGGTCCGCGGGGTGGTTCCCGAAGCCTGGAGTTCCCCGCTGAAGGCTGCGGAAGTTTCCGGGGATATCTCCGGTCTGTTCGAACTGAAGGGCGGCCCGTCCCCTCTTTTCCCCCTTTATTTCTGCGGGAGGAACGGTGTGACGCTCCTCGGAGCGACGCCCGGGCGAGTGAAGGCCATGGCGGCTTTCCTGGAAAAAGGAACCGGAGGGATGTCTATTTCCTGGCCCGTGGAAAAAAGGTGGCCCAATCATTTCCTCTTCAATGACGGAGGGATTGTTTCCCATGTAGCTTCGGAAGAGGGTATCCCCGTCGGACCCGGAGGGATTTCGGTCACGGCGGCATGGAAGAGAGACCGGACGGGAGGGCGGCTGAAATGGGAGGCCGAAGGCTTTGAAGCTTTGTTCAGCCGAAGCCTGCCGGAAAAAATTGCCCCGGTAAAGTGGGACGACAGGTTTCTTGCCCCTGAACCATTTATCGCGTCCTTTGGAATCAGCCTTCCCAGGATACCGGGGGCGGTCTTCAAAAAGGCCGGAGCAGGAGAATGGAGCATACCCGAAACGGTCGGCCTTGGAGAAAAAGAACTTGATGAACTCTCCCCGGGGCCGGTGATGGCCTCTCTCGGAGGAACCGGCAAACTGTTCGTCTTCTCTCTGCCGGGAATTCTCTTTCAGCTTCCGGGGAGAGGAACCGCCGGAACGTCCTTTGCCGCCTCCTTCTGGAACCGGGAGTGGAGTTCCCTCGTTCCGGTTGTGGAAAAAGTGGAAGGCTTTCCCGAGGGAGGATCCGCCTCCATTCCTTTCTCCATCGTGTGTGCCGCGAATTCCGGAATGCTCCGGTTCGGCGTTATTGACGGAGACAACCTGAAGTCCGATAAGAAAATAGCTGATTTTGTCCCCCTGGTGAGGGAAGAAAAACGGGCGGTTTTTTGGGCTTTTCTCGACGGGCCTGCTCTTGCGGAAGCCATACGGAGCCTGGCAAGGACAGGAAAGATAGTTGAAAAAATGGGACGGGGCTCGGGCGTGAACATGAAATCGGTGCTCCGTGCATCGGAAACTCTGGAAAAAACAGGAATACTGTCAGTGGTCATGCCTTCACTGGAAGAAGGCATTATCGAATGGAAAAAATGCCCGTCATCTGTGAAGGGAAAATGAATGCCCCCGGCCTGGGAAGTCTGCCGGGGAAACGATCGGGAGGGAGTACAATGTTTTCTGACGCGCTACAGGTCCTCAGGGAAAGGGGACACATCGAATGGTGCAGCAACGATGAAGAACTCGGGGCCCTCTTCCGCCGGGAGATGGTCACCGCCTACGTCGGGTTCGATCCTACGGCGGACAGCCTTCACGTGGGACACCTGATCCCCATTATGGCTCTTGCCTGGATACAGAGATGCGGACACCGTCCCATCCCTCTTGCAGGCATGGGAACGGGGCTTATCGGCGACCCCTCCGGGAAAAGCAAGGAGAGGAACCTGCTCACCATTGAAAAAGTGAAGGAAAATCTCGAGGGAGTGAAAAAGCAGCTTGCCTCCTTTCTCGATTTCGATTGCGGGGCAAACTCCGCCCTCCTGATCAACAATTACGACTGGCTCGGAAAGCTCACTTTCCTGGAAGTCCTCCGGGATGTGGGGAAGCACTTCTCGGTCAACTCCATGATTGCCAGGGAATATGTCAGGAGCCGTCTCGAGGATCCGGAGAAGAGCATTTCCTACACGGAGTTCTCCTACGTTCTGCTCCAGGCCTACGATTTCCTCTATCTTTTCTCGAAATGGGGCTGCAGGCTCCAGATGGGCGGAAACGACCAGCAGGGCAATATCATTTCCGGTGTGGACCTCATCCGGAAAAAAACGGGGGGAGAAGCCTTCGGGGCGACCCAGCCCCTCCTTCTCACGTCATCCGGAACAAAATTCGGAAAGACGGAGGAAGGGGCTGTCTGGCTTGATCCTGCCAGGACATCGCCCTACAAGTTCTACCAGTTCTGGATGAATGTGGAGGACCAGTCGGTCGAAAAGCTGTTGAAGCTTTTCACCTTCCTGCCTCTCGATGAGATCGCCGGGATCATGGCCCTTCACGGAAAATCCCCGGAGCTCCGGGAAGCCCAGAGACGGCTTGCCTACGAGGTGACCACCATCGTGCATGGCGCCGAAAGCGCGGAAACTGTAAGGAAGGCCAGCTCGATCCTCTTCGGGGAATCCTTCGAGCCCAGGGAACTGTCGGGAGAAATGCTCCGGACACTTTCGGCGGAAATGCCCACAGGAGAGGCTTCGAGAGAGTTCCCTCTTCCCCTGGTGGACCTTCTCACGTCCGCCGGCGCCTGCCCTTCGAAAAGCGAAGCCCGACGCCTGATCAAGGGGGGCGGACTCTACGTCAACGGCGAAAGGGTGTCCGACGAGAACCGTTCGGTTAAGGAAGAGGACGTGCTGGGCGACCGGTATCTCTTTGTCCGGCTCGGAAAAAAACGGCTTTTCATGGTCCTTTTCCGGTAAGCCGCCCCGGCAGGAGGGAATGAAAATGGCGAAGACAGAATGCTGCTGGTACATCGGAGAATCCCTCCTGCCCTGGGAAGCTTCAGTTGCGGGAACGCTTGCCAGGGCGCTGATCCGAAGCGGGACGGATCTTCATGCCTATTCGGGTTCGGGAACGGATCTCCTGAACATTCCCGGGCTTCTCTCATGGCGTTCCATGCACACTATGGAACGGGCAACCGCGGCGGGGATAAAAGGAAGACTGTGGCATCTGTGGGGCACACCGCCTTCCTGGTGGGGGCTGGTCCGGCTTAGGGCAAGGACCGTGCATACCCGTTTTTCCCTGAAAACGGAATGGAGAGGCCACCCCACAGTACTTTCAGCCACCGAGTTTTCCGGGGGAGAAACCTACATCCCCCCCGCGTTCGAGGTTAAGGTGAACTGGGGAGGGGATGCTCCGGGAGAAACTTCCCCGGGCGAGGAGTCCCTTTTGTGCCTCCTTGCGGGGGAGACGTCCGGAGAAAACGAATATTCTTCCCTTCTTCGAAGCATGGGGGCGAACTTTCAACTTTTCGGCCGGGGAGAAAAAGAAGCCTTGCAGCATCTTTTCACCGGCAGAACCATGCTCCTCGTGGAAAATCCCGTTCCCTCCCTCGCCCTTCTTTCAGCGAACGGTGCCCTCATGGGCGTTCCGACGGCGGCTCCCCGGTCGCCCGTCATGGATGAACTCCTCGGGAAGGACGGGTATGTGCATCTTGATCCCACCGCAGGTACCGAGGAGAAACGCCGGATTCTTACCCTGCTTTCCGGTGAGGGAGGAAGGGCAGCGTCGGCGGCCGCCCGGCGCCATGTGTCCGAACAGTTCCCCCCTGAGAAGGGTGCAAAAAAACTGGAAAACCTGTATCTGTCGCTCTCCGGTATGGATCGATGAAAGGGCGGGCCGCCGTTCTCGACCGTATAAGGAAGTGGGTCAGGCCAGGCTGGAGGGCTGCTGCAGTAGCATCCTTTTTTTCCGGCGGTCTCATGCTCATCAGGCCGAGGGGGAAGGTGGCCCTCGACAATCTCCGGCAGGCCTTTCCGGACTCCGATGAAACGTGGAGAAGAAAAACAGTCAGGAAATGCTACCGGCACATCTCCTGGATGGTGGCCGAATATCTCTCCCTGGTCTCCGATCCTTCCCGGGTACATTTCTGGGTCGTGGAAATAGAGGGGAAAGAAATCCTTGACGATCTCAGGGACTCCGGCAGGGGGGCAATCATCCTGACCGGTCACGTGGGAAACTGGGAGCTCCTGGCGGGATGGCTCGCCCAGTCGGGATATCCTCTGACGGCAGTGGTCCGGAATCCGGACGACCCCAACCTCTCCGAACTCATTGAAACCTACAGGGCAGCCCTCGGAGTGGGCACCATCGAGAAGCATTTCATAATGAAGGATGCCGTCCGCTTCGCGAAAAAAGGTGGATTCCTCGGCCTTCTTCCTGACCAGGCATGGAATTCCTCAGGAGTTCACGGTCCATTTTTCGGCCGGATGTGCTATACGGCGGGAGGCCCCGCCGCCATAGCCCACCTTGCAGGAGTGCCCGTCGTTCCGGTGGTTTCCTACAGGCTTGCCCCTTTCAGGCACAGGGTGGTCATCTCCCCTCCGATCCCTATGGCCGAAGGGACCGACAGGAACAGCGCCATTCAGGAAAACACGCTCCGCATGAACAGGGCGATTGAAGAAATGATCCGCCCCTTTCCCGAGCAATGGCTCTGGCTTCACAGGCGGTGGAAATAATTCTTTTCCTGACAGAGAAGGGAATGAAGCCTGCAAAACTAGTCCTGTTCCGTATTTTTCCCTTGATACTCCGATCTTTTGATGCTACTCTTATACAAAACATCAGAAGAGGAGGGGATGGTCATGATATTCGAGCTCATGTCGCGAGGAAACATCGCTCGCCTTCCTGACGGCATGACTGTTGACGGTCTGCCCGATGGGCCGTTTCCGAGGGTCCTCCTTCTTCTCCCCTATAACCGGTATCTCGTGGGTTCCGCGACTATGAAGCATTATGAACGCTGGACCCTGGGGAAGCTTGGAACGGACGAATCCACGGAAGTCTTTCTCTACGAGGGGAAAGCGAAGACCCTTCTGCTCGGCGAAGTGGAGAAGGTGACCATTTCCGCCGAAGTGATTTCCCAGCTGAAGTCATGTCTCTCAGGGCAGATGCCTCCTCCCGGGGAGCACATGCCCTCCGCTCTGATCCTCAGGGGGCTCATCGGGGAAGACCACCTTCTGGGAGAAGGAGAATTCCTTCAGAACGAGGAAGCTTTTTTTGAGGTTCTTGAAAAGGACTGCACGGCGAAAATGGCGTACTGGGCAATTCGCCTGGCCCTTTTCAGGAACGATTATGAAGCCGTATCCAGGGTTAAGACCTGGATGAAGAGTGCCGCGGATGTCTTCGAGGGGGTAACCCAGCCCCCGAAGATCTGGTTTTCCCTGACGGACCTCCCCGGGAAAAGGGACATCGAAGAAATGGAAGGGCTTGCGTTCTCCCTCGACGACCTCCAGAGGATGAACTCCCAGTCCTCCCGGCCGGTTGTGCTGTACAGCAAGTCAGGGTATCTCATCCTCTCCGATTTCGGCGGAGAAGGCCCTGATTCAGCCTTCCGGATATGGATGTTCCTGCCCATTGCCCTCTGGAATGAGATGCGGGAACGGAGGAAGCTTTCCATCCGGGAGATTGTCATGGCCTCGTGGGGATACCTTGACGGCCTGGGTGCGGAAAAGGAAAGGTCCCGGTACGCCCAGAGGACTGCGGCACAGGGAACGAGGATGATGTAAAAAAAGCGGGAGAGAGGCGAAAAATCCTCTCTCCCGCTTTTTTTTTCACGGCTTCGGGAAAATCCCTTTCAGCTGACTTTCCATTTTTTTTCCACGTATTGAAGGGAGAAACTCGTGACGCTTGTCAGGACAAGGTAAATGATTCCCACCACGATGAACGTCTCGAAGGATGCGTAGGTGACGCTCCTGACCTGCTGGCCCACCATGGTAAGCTCCGTTATGGCGAGGGTGGACAGCAGGGAAGATTCCTTGATGAGGGTAACGAACTCGTTCCCGATGGCAGGGAGCATGTTCCTGATCGCCTGTGGAAGGATGATGAAGCGCATGGTCTTCAGGTACGAAAGGCCGAGCACCTTGGAGGCTTCCCATTGTCCTTTCGGAACAGCCTCTATTCCGCCCCGGACAATTTCTCCCACGTAGCCCGACGAATTGATCGAAAGGCCTATTATCCCCGCGGTGAAGGCGGGAAGGTTCAGTCCGAGGGAAGGCAGGCCGAAGTAAATCAGGAAGAGCTGGATGAGAAGCGGCGTTCCCCGGATAATATAAATATAGGCAGCCGCGGCGGCCCGAACCGGCGCCAGAGGGACGACCCTGAGGGCGCCGACGAATATTCCCAGAAGGGCGCCGAAAAATACCGAGAGCAGGGAAGCCTGTATGGTCACCTTCGCCCCGGCAAAAAGCATGTGAAGATAGGGGACGATGGCGGAAAAATCAAGCGTCATAACGGCATGCCTCCTTTTCGTCGCCTTCGGTGAGCTCTTTCCCGAAGTGGACAAGCAGTCTCTGGAGGAAGAGCCGGGTCCTGGGGACCTCCGGGCAGGAGAAGATCTTCTTCGGGTGTCCCTGTTCGACGATATTGCCGTCGGCCATAAAGAGCACCCTGTCCGAAACTTCCTTCGCGAACATCATCTCGTGGGTGATGATCATCATGGTCATTCCCGAATCGACGAGGCCGGCAATAACATCCAGCACTTCTCCCACGAGTTCCGGATCGAGGGCGCTGGTGGGCTCGTCGAACAGCATGATTTTCGGGTTCATGGCCAGGGCTCGTGCAATGGCAACCCTCTGGCACTGGCCTCCTGAGAGTTCGCTCGGCCGTGCGTTTCTCTTTTCCTCCAGCCCGACTCTTTTCAAAAGGGCCATGGCGTTCTCAACGGCGTCCTCCCTGGAAAGGCCGAGGATTCGAATGGGGCTGAGCGTGAGATTATCCAGGACCGAAAGGTGGGGAAAGAGGTTGAACTGCTGGAAAATCATTCCCACCAGTCGGGCGATATCACGGTTTGAATGGCTGGAGCGGTCGGTCCGCTTCCCGTAAAGGTAAATTTCTCCGGAATTGATCTCTTCGAGCCTGCAGATGCACCGCGCAAGGGTGCTTTTTCCGGAGCCGCTGGGACCGATAACGGAAACAACTTCTCCTTCCCCGACGGAAAGAGAAACATCCCGGAGCACGGAGAGACTGCCGAAGGATTTGTGAAGGCTTCGCACCTCAATTGCGGGCTGAGAAGCGGACGAATCTGAAGGGATAGTATCGCTGCTGTTGTTTGGCACACCCGTCACCTCCTGTTTAACTGGAACATTATAACGCAACCGGAGGGAACGTCAAAGAAAAAACCGCCCCCGGGGGGGGCGGCTGATCCTATTGGTCGTAACGGGACTTGTAGGTGTCGTAATTCAAATCGGACATCAGGTTGTTGAAAGTTTCGGATGAATCGTCCCGGGAAGCGCTTTTGCCGCCTTTCAGTTCACGCGTCGTCTTTTCCATGATGCATCTCCTTCGCCGCAGAATAAAGGATGACTGGAAATGGTCCGTACCAAATATAAGAAAATTATAACACATGGTCCGTACTGTACAAGGGGTATTGCCACCATTTTTTGTTTGATCCACAATAACATCAGGAATCAGAAGAAGGGGGACGCGCTAGTGGACACTGTGAAACTGGGTGCTTCGACCGAATACATTCCGGGAAGAGTCAATGTGGGGCTTTATTTGGCTGACGACGGGGTTCGGCTGATTGACAGCGGCCTGGACGACGAAGCGGGAAGAAAAATCGCCCGCATGCTCGAGGAGAGAAAAATACCCCTCCGGAGAATCGTAACGACCCATTCCAATGCGGATCACTGCGGAGGGAACGCGTTCCTGATTAAGAGGACGGGCTGTTCGGTGGCGGCGACGAGACTTGAATCGACGGTCATGGAAAACCCGGTACTCGAACCCCTTCTGCTCTGGTCGGCCTTTCCCTTTGCGGAACTTGAAAACAAGTTTCTTCAAGCAAAACCGTCAGAAGTGGACATGGTCATCGGGAACACGGGAACCTTCGATGAGTCGGGGCTGGAAGCCGTCCCGCTGCCGGGACATTTTCTCGACATGATTGGCGTCAGGACCCCGGACGATGTGCTTTTCATGGCCGACTCCGTCTTCTCGGAAGAACTCATTGAAAAATACGCCGTCATGTTCGTCCTGGATGTGGCTGCGGCCCTGAAAACCCTGGACTGGCTGACCGTAGCCGAAGCCGCCTGGTTTGTTCCCAGCCACGCGCCGGCCACGGAGAACATCGTCCCCCTTGCCGAAGCCAACCGGAAGGGGCTGCTTCGGGTGAGCGAGGCGGTTCTGGACTGCTGCGGAGAGCCGGCGAGCAGGGAGGAAATCCTTCGGGCCATCGCGGGCCGTTTTTCCCTTTCCATGTCGGTGAGCGAATACGTTCTCAACAGCGCAGCCGTGGGGGCCCATCTTTCCTGGCTGAGGAAACGGGGACAGGTCTCTCCGTTTGTGGAGCAGGGAGTTTTGCTCTGGCGGAAAACTCCCTGAAAAGATGTTATATCCCCAGCACCCTGATCCAAAAGGGAAGGGTGATAGCCGACAAGACGGTCGTCACGGCAATCACTTCTCCCGCATACTGGTCGTCCATTCCCATTCCCTGGGCCACCACGAGAGAGTTCACCGCTACGGGCATGGCGCAGACGAAGACCGCCACCTGGACCAAAATGGGATCCACAGGCCACGCGAGAAAGAACGCCCACACCACCGCAGGCTGAACAACAAGCTTGATCAGCGCATCCCTCCAAGTTTTCCGGAGCATGGAGGGGACTGCCCTGAAAGACAGACCAGCACCCACGGCGAGGAGGGCCATTCCGGTCCCGATGTCGCCCAGGACTTTCAGGGTGACATCCACCGGTCGGGGGAATTCGTTCACTCCGGCCAGAGAGAAGCCTATTCCGACGAAGCATGCGATCACCATGGGGTTGGTGGCGAGCTTCTTCGCCGAGTTGAGAAGGGACCTCGGCGAGATACCTCCTGAGAGGACGATCTGGGAGGCCGCGATGGAAATCATGTGGTAACCCACAAGGCTCATGGCGAAATACAGGGAGAGGCTCTCGAGTCCCCTGGAGCCAAGGGCTATCGAAACAGCGGGAATGCCCATGAAGACCTGGTTTGAACGCATTGAAACGAGCGCGGAGATGGCGAGCCGGTTTCTTTCCTCACCGGCCATCCTGCCTGCTGCCCAGGCAATCAGTGGCATGATAAGATAGCCTGCGTGAACTGCGGGAATAAGGTTCAGGTTTCCTGCAGCCGTGAGGTCAGCCCTGGCGGTGAGCCGTACGAGAAGAGCGGGGATTGAGAGCCAGTAGAGGATCTTGTTGTTTTCCCTGAACGTGCTCCTCGAAATGATGCCGAACTCGGTGAAAGCCCACCCGATAAGGATGACTGCGGCAATGGGGGAGATGATGGAAATTTCATTCATGAAAAAAGCTCCTTTTGCCCTTCATCGGGCCTTTTCTTTTTAAGCGGCAGCTCATGCCGGTCAATTATAATACAGTCTCGGATTCCGGACACAGAAAAGGCGTACACAAAGGAGGATCGCATATGCAAATCTCACCTGTCATTTTTCGAGAATACGATATCCGGGGCGTCGCTGATTCGGACCTTTCAAACCCGGTTGTGGAAGCGGTAGGAAAGGCCTTCGGCACCTGGCTCCGCCGCCGCGGTGTGGGCAAGATCTCCGTAGGGGGGGACGTTCGGCTCTCCACGGCAAGAATTGAACGGGCTGCGGTGAGCGGCCTGACCTGGGCAGGAATCGACGTCGTCAGGCTTGAAACGGTTACCACACCTATGCTGTACTGGAGCATACCGGGTCTCTCTCTCGGCGGAGGAGTCATGATCACCGGGAGCCACAACCCGAAGGACATGAACGGACTCAAGCTTGCCTGCGGAACTTCGACCCTTTACGGCGACGAAATTCGGGAGATCCTGCGGATGATCCTCGATGACGATCTTCAGAAAGGTCCTGCGGAGGGCAGGGTGGAAACAGCCGACATTTCCGGCAGGTACCTGGAGATGCTGCAGTCGAAGATCTCCCTGGGTCCCCGGAAACTCAAGGTTGTGGCCGACTGCGGGAACGGTACCGCCGGCCTTCATGTCCGGCCTTTTCTCGAGTCCCTCGGGTGCGCTGTTGTTTCCCTGTTTGACAAGCCCGACGGGACATTTCCCAACCACCACCCCGATCCGCAGAAACGGGAAAACCTCCTTTCCCTCATGGAGACCGTCGTCAGGGAAAAGGCCGACCTCGGCATTGCCTTCGACGGCGACGCCGACAGGCTGGGAGTGGTGGATGAACGGGGAGAGATGATCTGGGGAGATATCCTCATGGCTCTTTTCTGGGAAGAGATCCTTCCGAAGCACCCGGGAGCGGAAGCCATCGTGGAGGTCAAATGCTCCCAGTCCCTTGTGGACGAAATTCGCAGACTCGGCGGGAAGCCGCTGTTCTGGAAATCGGGGCACTCCCTGATCAAGGCGAAGATGAAGGAGATCGGCGCCGTCTTCGCCGGTGAGCTGTCCGGCCATTTCTTCTTCGCGGACGAATATTACGGTTTCGACGACTCTTTCTACGCGGCGGGAAGGCTCCTACGGATCCTCTCCCACGGGGAGGAGAGCCTTTCGGCCATGATCTCCCATGTCCCCGTCTACCTGAGCACCGCGGAAATCAGGATCGACTGCCCCGACGAAGAAAAATTCGCGGTGGTGAACGCGATCCGCGACAAGGTGCTGAAGGATCATGAGGCCATCACAGTGGACGGAGTGCGGATACTGTACCCGGATGGGTGGGGCCTGATCAGGGCCTCGAACACCCAGCCCGTGATCGTTACCCGGTGTGAAGGCAAAACCGGAAAAGCCCTTGAAGAAATCGGGGCCGACGTGAAAAGAAGGCTCCTCGCCGAAGGACTGCCCGATTTCGAGTGGACCTTCTGAAAAAGCAGGGAAAGGGAGATCTTCAGATCTCCCGTATCCCCTCAAGGGCGATTCCGTTCTGGAGGGTGCGGTACACCCTCTGGACATGGGCGGTCATGAGCCTGGTGACTCTGTCCAGGTCCCTTACAACGATGGCGTCGTACACGTCCTCGTGCTCTCTCAGGAATATTTCCTTATCATCGAGGAGCGCGTAGATTCGTTCGTGGGTGGCCAGGATGAGGTTGAAGGTCATCTTCACGATATTGACGAAGATGAAGTTGTGGGTGGACTCGGCAAGAACGAGGTGAAAATCGTAGTCGCACTGGGCGCGGTGTTCCAGGGATTCAACGTCTTTCCCCGTTTTTGTGAGGATCCGCCTGATCCTCGTCAGGTCCGAAGGGGAAGCGTGCTTTGCCGCCTCCACCGCAATGGCGGGTTCAAGAACGAGCCTGGCTTCCACCAGCTCCAGGATGGCTTCGTCCTGAAGAGGCACCTTTCCGGTGCCCCCTTCCTCTCCCCTGGACCTGCGCACAAAACGTCCCTTCCCGGGGATGCTCTCGATAAAGCCCATCATTTCCAGGATCCGGAACCCCTCCCTGAGTGAACTCCGGCTGACGTTCAGCTCCTCGATGAGCTGCCGTTCCGGAGGAAGGGCGGATCCCTGCGGCAGGGTCCCTTCGGCAATCATTTTTTTCACCGTTTCAACGACCTGATCATAAATCTTTGTTTTCCCTTTCCCGTTCTCCATAGGCTTCTCCTCACAGTGAAATAGGCACTTGGGAATATGATAAGATACAGCATAGTCTACTTTATTCACCAAGGCAACATCCTTTTTCCCAACCGAGAGGAGGAGTCTTCATGGCGTTTACCGTCCATGTGAAAAACGGGCCCGTTTTTTCGAGCGACGTTCCCGTTACGGGAAAAGCTGTTCTCTCCGAAAGCCGCCCCGAAGGTGGAGACACCGTCGTGGCCTGGAGAGTGAATAATTATCTCAGGTCCCTCGACTGGGTCATCGAAGACACGGCGGAGGTCGAATTCATCGATACCTCGTCTTTTGAAGGAATGGAAGTCTATCGCCGCTCCCTCAGCTTCCTCCTTGTGCTTGCCTGCAGGAAATCCCTGGGCCGCAACATTGTCCTCAGACATTCCATCAGTGAAGGGTATTACTGGGAAAACCCGGAAGGCGACCTTACAGGCGATGATCTCCAGTCCATAAAAAACATGATGGCGGACCTGGTGTCAAAAGACCTTCCCTTCGTCAGGAAAGTTGTCTCCCTCGACAAGGCCCGGAAAATTTTCGAGCGACAGGGGAGCTGCGAAGTGGCGAGGCTCTTCAAATGGGCAGGGGCGGATCCGGTGGAACTGTACCGCTGCGCCGACATATACGGCTATTACTACGCGCCTCTCGCCCCGTCCACGGGATACCTGAAGCTTTTCGACCTCAAGCCTCTCGGCCCCGGGATGGTGCTCCAGTTCCCGACGATCAACTATCCTTCCGCCCTTCCTCCTTTCCGGGCGTCGAAGAACCTTTCCTCCGTGTTTCTGGACTACGCGCGGTGGCTTGAGGTGCTCGACCTGCGGACCATGGACAGCCTCCACAAAAAAGTCGCAGAGGGCAAGGCGCTCGAGGTCATTCTCATCTCCGAGGCTTTCCATGCCCTCAACCTCGGAAAGATTGCGGAAGAAATTTCAGCCAGGCCGAAGGTCAAGGTCGTCGCCATAGCAGGTCCCTCGGGTTCGGGGAAAACCACCCTGTCGGAACGGCTGAAGATCCATCTCCAGGTCTGCGGAAAAAAACCGGTGACCCTGGCGATGGACAACTATTTCGTCGACCGCGAGAACACCCCGAGGGACGAGGAGGGCAACTTCGATTTCGAGGTAATCGAAGCCCTGGAACTCGGCCTGCTCGAGGACCACCTGAAACGCCTCCTCGCAGGAGAGGAAGTTGTTCTGCCCCAGTTCGACTTCATCGAAGGCAAGAAGTTCCCCGGAAAGAAGGTCCGCCTCCAGCCCCGGGACATTCTTATCATGGAAGGCATTCACGGCCTCAACGACAGGATAACCGACGTCATCCCGAAAGAGGAACGCTACGGAATTTTCGTATCTCCCCTGACCGGGGTCTACCTGGACGACCACAACCGGACGAGCACCACCGACAACCGGCTTCTGAGAAGGCTGCTCAGGGACTCCAGGACCCGTGGGCATTCCGCGGAATCAACGCTCACCATTTGGCCGAAGGTCATCAAGGGAGCAATGAAATACGTCTTTCCCTACCAGAAAAGGGCCGATACCATGTTCAACTCATCCCTCCCTTACGAACTCTCGGCTCTCCGCGCCTACGTGGATCCCATTCTGCACACCGTTCCGGAAGGGTCTCCCGTCTACGGAGACGCCCAGCGCCTTCTTTCCATGCTCCGGTTTATCCCCATGATTCCGTCCGAAAACATTCCCAACAATTCCATACTCAGGGAGTTCATCGGCGGAACCTGCTTCGACGCATAGCGGGGTGCGGGAATGGCGAAGGCGACCATGGAAGACGTCGCCCGCCTGGCCGGTGTGAACAAGGCCACGGTCAGCAGGGCATTGCGGGGGGACTCCCGCATATCCCGGGCTACGAGGGAAAAGGTCTGGAAAAGTGCGAAAGAACTCGGCTACAGGCTTGATCTTGCCGCAAGCACGCTGTCGGGGGGCAAAACGGGAATAGCCGCCCTCGCGCTGGAGGAAATGGATCCCTGGCTGACGGGGCCCTTCCTGGAGGGCTTGAACAGGGTGCTCTCGAGATCGGGTCTGGATCTGTTGCTGAAGCTTCCCGGTTTCCACCCGGGAGAACTTTTTTCCACCCTCGAGGCGCGACACGTGGATTGCATCCTCTGGGCGGGAACTGGGGAGCGCTGCATCGAGCCCCGGAAGGCAGTTTCTTCCATTCCCATGGTAACCGCCGGCTTTTCCCTCCCCCAAAAACCGGCGGTCCTGATTTCGCCTGAAAGGACCATTGAGCGGCTGAAAATGCTGGCCGGAAGTACAAGAGCGCTGAGATACCGGGCCGGTTGCGGGATTCTTCTGTTCCCCTTTCTCTCCCGGATGATAGAACCCTGGGAAAAAGGAGAAAAAGGAGTCTTTTCGGTGATCGACGGCGAGGATCAGCCTGTCCTGGACGACCATCAGGGGGTCTTCTGCACACGGGGCGGAACGCATCCTCCCCGGGGGATGCATTCCCTGGAATGGCCCGCTTTTGAATTCGGGGTTACCGCTGCCCGCATTCTCGTCAATGTTCTCCAGGGGCAGGCACCAATACCGGAAATAACGTACCTTGTGCCGGCTCTGAAATCTCCGGAAGGGGAACCCTTGCCCTATATAAAATAAACATAAGTTTAAGATAAAAAATAGGATCAACCCATGTTGACAAAAGCGAATCCTGATGTTATAAATAACCCGTAAGAGAAACTAATGTTTAAATTACGGGGAGGGTTTCGACATGATGTGGATAAAGGATACGAACGGAAACTGGTACTGTGACGGCCCCCTGTGCACCTGCACCCTTAAGGCTTCTTCCTGTGTATGGGACAAAAACGACGACGGTTCATGGTATCTCTCCCAGCCTGCGGCTCCTTTCTCCAGGATCCCTTCCCTTCGCTGCGGCAGCGACATGTCCCTTGCGGGCTAGGGGACAGGAGACAGGAATTTTTTCTCTCCCCACCCGAGCGGGTAGAGCCCCGGCAGCTCCACAGGAAGTTTTCCCATGGGCGATGCCTTCCCGTTGAGAATTTGACCGAGAGCCTTCATGGTGGCGGGTACGTCGCTGTAGAGCGCGAAAAAACCCTTTGCTTCCGGAAGAGCGAGCAGCGAATAGGGTGTCCGGGCTGAGAGCAGAAATACTCTCTCCTGCCCCAGGGTCCTCAGAAGGTCGAGCCAGGGTTCGTTTTTCCAGCAGTCGTAATCGGCTGCGAAAATCACTTCCTGATCACCGAGTTTTTCCGACAGGAGTCGGACTTCTTCCTTTCCCGGCTTTCCCGGGAGGGCAAGAAGGTCAAAGAACGGGCAGGTCTCCACGAGAATTTCTGCTGCAGTTCTTTGTTCCTCGGGCCAGACAAGCGGAATTTTTTCCCCCTTTTGTATTTTTTCCGAAGCTTCCCTCCAACCGCGGACCAGTGTAACGCTTTTCGCCGCAACTCTGCCTGCGATCAATTCCCCTTCAGGACAGGGCACACGAATGCCTGGCATTTCTTCCGGCTCCCTGAAGATCCCGGCCTTTTCCTTGAGATCAAGGATCCTTCCCACCGCTTCATCGAGCCTTTGTTCCGGAATTGTCCCATTCCGGCATGCTTCCAGGAGAGCCTCGTAGATGAGGAAATGCTCCTGTTCCTCGTACCCCCTGTCAGCACCGAAAAGAAGGATATCCGCACCTGCGTTGAATGCCGCTATGGCCGCCTCCGCGATGGTCCTCCCCTTTTTCAGGGCCCCCATACCCATGGAGTCCGTGATGATGACTCCGGAAAAGCCCATTTCCTTTCTCAGCATGCCGAGGATGGAAGGGGAGAGGGTGGCCGGCAGTTCAGGATCGAGAGCCGGGACAAGGACGTGGGCCGTCATGACCATGGGCACCCCTGATGTGACGAGGGTGCGGAAGGGCGGAAATTCGGTTTTCTCAAGCTCTTCCCTTGTGGAGGAAATGAGGGGCAGCCCTGAATGAGAGTCCGTTTCTGTGTTTCCGTGTCCCGGAAAATGCTTTGCCGACGGGACGACTCCTTCACTTGCAAAGGCTGAAGCCATCGCACCGGAGAGCCTGGAAACAAGTTCAGGCGAGGATCCGAAGGCGCGCACCCCGATGACCGGATTGAACGGATTGTTGTTCACGTCCGCCACGGGAGCGAAATTCATGTTGATCCCCAGGGCGGAAAGTTCCCTTGCCATCACTCCCGCTGCTTCGGCGGCGAGTTTTTCGTCGTTTGCCGCTCCGAGAGCCATATTTCCCGGAAAGCGGGTGACGCCCTCCGTGATCCGCTGTATCAGGCCCCCTTCCTGGTCAATCCCAATAAAGAGAGGCCAGGAACCCGATGATGACGCAAAAGAACGGAGATTTCGGCACAGGTCGGACACCTGCCCCGTTGACACGATATTCCCCCTGCTCGAATAGAGGATCACTCCTCCTATCTTCAGGTCGCCGATCATCCTTTTGAGATTTGCCGAGAGGGCGGGACCCTCAAAATAGCACATCATGATCTGCCCCACCTTTTCCTCCTGCGAAAGGCCCTTGATCCGGCTTTCGGCTCCCGTTGCGGAAACGCCGGGGTGAAGGAAAAGCAGGGACAGAAGGAACATAACAACGGTACGGGTCCGTTTCATTCCGATGCCCCTCCCAGGTTCGAATGTAATTTTTCCAGGAACTGGTCTTTGTTCATGGGGTGATTTCCGCTGTAGTACACAAAACCGTATTCGATTTCCACTGAAAACGGGAAAGTGTTTTTAAGTTCCACGAGAGAGTCAGGCAAGTCCATGAGCTTGAGGCTTACGTCCTTGGCTCCCTGCTGGGGAGTCTCCGGAAGAAGTATGAGTATTTTCCGGTCACCGAGGTAGAACGCTATGTCGCTGTCCCTGACTGTGTTCCGGACAAAGGATGAGAATGCGTCCAGAAAGGAATTCTCCAGGTCTTCCTGGTAGTTCAGACCGGGAAGATAAGTGTATTCAAGGGCCAGAAGAACTCCGCAGAGCCACCTCCTGTAGCGGAAAGCCCTGCTGAGTTCCTCGGAAATTCGGATGGATGCGTATTCCGGAGAATAGAGGCCAGTCGCAGGGTCCACCAGCTTGACCGTTTCTTTTGACCGGGCTCCTTTTTTCCGTTGTTTCGGCATCTCCACAAGAGCGAAAAAGAACGCCCCGTCCAGTGGAGCCTGGAATACAATGTACTCCCTGTCGCCCATGCTGACGGAATCCTCACCGGGAATGAAAAAATCAGTCACGGGTTTTCCTGAAAGATCTCCCCCGGGTACCAGGGAGGCGAACGCCTCATTCGCCTTGACAACAATTCCCTGGGAGTCTGTGGTAAGAACGGGCAGGGGAATGCTTTCAACCGGTGGTCCCGTGACCGGTGCGCCCGACGGGCCGGCGGTCAGGGAGGCACTCTCACCGGGATGGGGCTTTCCCCGAAGAAAAAGATTGAGGAGAACAAAAGAGCCGGAGACAGCGGAAAGGACTCCGGTCCAGGAAATGACGGGAAGGGTTCCCGATTCCAGGGAAACCACCGTCATAATCAGCCCCTGGGCAAGGAGTTGGATCGGAGAGAGAAGATGGAAGAGGTGCTTTCTTATGGCTGAAGCGTAAGCCGCGCACAGGACGAAATACACAATCATAAGGAGCGCCCAGAAAGGCGCTCCTGTCTTCAAAGGCACCGATTGCCCTCCGAGGATGAACAATGCGAGGGCAATCGGAAGGGATACGAATGGTGGAAGGGTAATCCATGCACTCATCGTGCGTGCCGCATCTCCGTCCTCATTGGGAGATTATCTGAACACGACCGTCTCGTCCGCGGGGTAGCCGATCCTGAAGAGAACCTCCACCTTTTTCTTTTCGCCCGGGGCGAGAGAAAGTTTCCAGGACAGGATATTTTCTTTGTCCTGTTCCGCCGGTTTGGGTTCAATCTTCAGAGTCTCCACGGAAATTTTTTCCTGGGCTGATACCGGAATCCTATCCTTGAGAATGACGGTGATTTCCTTTGCAAGCCCATTGGTGATTTCAATGGAATAACCGTCCTCCAAGCGTCCTTTCCCTGTCCAGGTGCTGCCTTCCCTTGAAACCATCTGTTCCCTGACGGCCTTTACCAGGGGCATCTTCCCGAAGGCGAGCCGGATATCCGTTCCTGCTCCCTGTTCAGGGAGCGTTGTCTTCGCGGAAAGTTTGCCGTCCACAGAAAGTTCCGCAGGACCCGGAAGAAGAGGAACCGATATTTTCTTGGCTTCAGCGGTAATCCACGCTTCTTCGGAAAGCACGGGAACGGACTCGATGGTGACCTCGCCTTTCAGCTCAAATTCACCCAGCAGAAATTCCGCCTGGCGATTGTCTCCGGGGAGTGTCCCCTTTGCCAGGGCGGTCATGTCCGTCATGGATTGGATGATCTCCGGAGCAGCGGGGGCAGGGGCAGGAGCCGCAAGTTTAAACTCCGCCCGTGGAGAGAGCGCCATTTCCTCCATCATGAGGGCCCTTCTCGCTGTTTTTTCCTCAAAATCAGCCACGAGAGGGAAGAGGTCGGGTGCGGATATCGAAGTTGATGGAATCGTTGTATGGAAGAAAAGATCTCCTTCCAGAACAATACCTGTATGCTGGCTGGCCCTGGCGAGGAGAGAGGACCGGATGCCCCCCGATTTGGTATCCAGGTTCATCCTGTAAAAAGGTGACCACCCAGCATGCCGGGTCCATGCTTCCACGAGCAGTCTTTTCCCGCCTTCGGGGCGTGCGGAAACAATGACCGCGGTATCCGGATCCTGAGGCATCCGGGCGGAAAAATCAGCCTTCAGTGTTTCGAGCGTCTTTTTCCCCTCTTCTATCTCGGAAGAAATGGCGATGAGCTCCGTCTCCAGTTTCTCCCGCGTTTTCCTGGCCGCTTCGACGTACTCGGGCATATCCGATCCCTTGAGGTCCTTGGGCAGCGGTCCGGAGAGGAGTTCGAAGGATTGGTTTATCGCCGAGATCCTGCCCGTCAAAACGGCGAGTTTTTCTTCGTTCTCTTTGATCGTGGCGTGAAGCTCCTTCAAGTCTTCAGGGATCCATCCGGGCCGGGGTACGCCGACCGCCTCGAAGGACAGTATTTTCTGCCCTTCTTCAGGGAGAGGCCGGATGGTGGACGGCTCGAAGGTCCCCGGCAGCTCGAAGCTGACGAAAGGAGTCGCCGGTACAGAGAAGAGGATTCGGGCCCCCCTCGGATACAGGTCGACTTTCGATACGTCGGGAAGAATGGATTCAGCGGAAACAGGGCCCAGAAAACCGAACAGGAACAGCGCGGATGCTGCAAGTACGGTACAGGCTAATTTCAATTCACTTCCTCCTTTCATCCCCGCGACGGGGGGAAATGGACTCATCAGAATGATAGCAGAAAAGTACCTGCGAAACCGCATCTGTCCGTCGATTCTTGTTTTTTTTGTTTTTCCCCTGAAACGGTTATAATGTTTTCCGGGCGGAAAGCCCTGAAGCAAAGGAGGGAAGCATCATGCTCAAATGTGGAATCATCGGCCTGCCCCTGAGCGGAAAAAGCACGGTATTCAACGTGGTCACCCGGGCGGGCGCCGAGGTAAAGCCCTATGCGAGCGGAAAAACGGATCCCAACAGGGCGATGGTCAACGTCCCGGATGAACGGTTCGACAACCTGGTCCGGATTTTCGAACCGCGGAAAGAAACGCCTGCGACGGTGGAATTCGTCGATCTTGCGGGACTGTCGAGAAACGCGAGCAAGGGAGAAGGGCTGGGGAATTCCTTTCTCTCCTTTGTTTCCGAATCCGACGCTCTTGTTCACGTGATACGGCTGTTTGAAAACCCGGATGTGCCTCACCCGGAGAACAGCATCGATCCTGTCAGAGACTGGTCCATTGTCGAAATGGAACTTATTTTCCGGGATCTCGGCGTCATCGAGAACAGGCTTTCCAGGCTTCAGTCGAAGAAAAAGAACATTCCGGCGGAACAGGCAGAAGAAGTACTGCTCGAAAAATGCCAGGCCTGTCTCCTTGAAGAAAGGCCTCTGAGGGATCTCCAGCTCACCCAGGAAGAAATGCGCACCCTGAGCGGATTTGCCTTTGTGACGCTGAAACCGGAAATGATAGTGGCCAACCTGGACGAAAACCAGACGGATGAACACCTCCCTCTTCTGGAATCACTCCGTTCCCTGGCATCGGAAAAAGGGCTGAGCTTCGTTCGGGTTTTCGGAAAAATGGAGATGGAGCTCGCCGACCTCTCTCCGAACGAGCAGGCTGAATTCATGCAGGACCTGGGAGTGAAAGAACCGGGAAGGGACCGGCTTATCACGGAAGCGTACAGGCTTCTCGGCCTCATCTCCTTCTTCACGTCGGGCAAGGACGAGGTAAAGGCCTGGACGCTCCGCCAGGGAGAAACGGCCGTTGATGCCGCCGGAACGATTCACTCCGACCTTGCGAGAGGTTTTATACGGGCGCAGGTGGTTTCCTATGAGGACTTCGCTGCCCATGACGCGTCCCTTGCGAAGTGCCGCGAAAAAGGGGTTCTTCGCCTGGAGGGAAAAGAGTACAAGGTCGCTGACGGGGATATGATAGAAATACGGTTCAATGTCTAGTATGGTAAAATCATGGTTCAAATTTTTCATTAGAGGAGGCGCTTTTTTATGGCCATGCCGATGCAGGTAAGTCTCGACGAAATTCTCTCCATGCTTCTCGCGAGGGTTGACAGCCTTGCCCTGAGCGACGAGAACTCAAAGAGCAAGTTCAATATCATCACCCGGGTGCTTTACAAAAAAGGAATAATCACTGACACGGATGTGATCGATTCCATCAGGGAAGAGCACCGGATGCTCAAGAGTCTCGGCCTCATTGCGGAAGAGCCGGAAGAGGATGTAGTTGAGGCTATCGCCGAGAACATTCTCCAGTGGATCAAGGGTGACGTGGACGCCCTGAAGAAGGGCATGGAAGAATATGAGAAAAAGATGCAGGAAGCCATGAGCCGGCAAAACCAGAAACCGAAGATCGACGTCGCCTCCCCGGCGGTACTCCAGCAGCTCGACCGTATGGGAGGAAAGAAGGGCGGCAGCAAGCTGATCCTGTAAATCCCCGCCTTACCGGAACAGACGGTCCCGCCGGAATGATCGGCGGGACCGTTCTTATATCACTGTTTTTTCGCTGTCCGGATAATCCGTTCAATTTCGGCGACCAGGGGTTTGATCCTCGGACCGGAAGCGCTTTTATTGAGCGCCTGGGCGGCGGAAACCGGCGAATCCCAGTAGACCTGGTTGGCGTTCCTGTCGACGGTAATGGCCGCCCCTTCCAGGGAAATTCCCGCAAACAGCCCTTTTGTCATGGAATAGCTGTAGATCGAGGCCCTCAGCTTGTAGTCCGTTCCCAGCTCTCCCCGTCTTCCCACGGGGCCGGCGGCGACAGCCAGGTCCCCGCCGAGCTTGACGTTGTTTCCCTTGAAACCGTCCAGTCCTCTGTCGTTGGTAATGACCAGCACAAGGGCGATCGATTGAGCTCCTATCTGGAGGCCCCAGGAAGCCCCGGCAACAGTGGCGAAGGAAGGGCCGTACCATTTTTTCGTCGCAGGATCCCTCCTGAGGACGAGGCCTTCTCCATACTGGCCGCCGAAAACCAGCCCGGCCTTGATGACCGAAGGAAAAACGGCAACCCCTTTCGCCTGTTCCAGAAGCTCGCCCATGGTTTCGGCATCCTTCTGCTGTGCCATTTCCTTGAGGATTCTTATGGAATCCTCAATTCTTCCTGCCGGAGTGGAAGCCTCACTGAGAGAAGGCACCCAGAGGAACAGGACGGAACACAGAAAGAGTGCCACGATCCCTTTTCTTCGCACATCAATCCCCTCCATTCCAGAAATCTGTGAAAAGGACTTTAGCACAAAAAGGCTCGTCCCGACAGGGGAAATTGCCGTTCCTGCTCCTGACCTTCCGGCGGATTTCCCCCCCGGCGCGGAAATCGCTGCCCCTGGAAAAAAGTTGGGGAGGGGAGGGCATTTGACTCTCTTCATGCCATGGGATACACTTCCAAACGGATATTAAGCCCCCCGACAAACGGAGGAAAACAAACAATGGACGCTTTGGAGCGCATAGAAGAACTTCTTGATGAGGCCTATTCAACGGACGACACCGGGGAGATGGAGCGCCTCGCCAGGGAAGTGCTCGACTTGGATGAAAATAACGTGGAAGCCCTCATACTGTTGGCTGATACACTTGAGTATTCCCAGGAAAAAATCGCAGTACTTGAGCAAGCCAGGAACGCTCTTGCCGAAGAGATGGAAAATATACGCCTCGTCTCGGGCGAAAGCCTGCTCGAAGACGACTCGGGAATGCTGTATATCGCGGTAATGCAGCGCCTTGGATTCGCCCTGTTTTCCGAGGGAAAAAATGAGGAGGCCCTTGCCATAGCGCGGGAGATCGACCGGTATGACCCGGAAAGGGAAACCCTCGGCAGGACCCTCCTGTATCGGGTGCTCCTTGAGATGGGAAAAGATGCGGAAATACTCGAGGAGACCCTCCGGGAAAAAGAAGCAAGCCCCGCCATGGCCCACAGCAAGGCCATCGCGTCATTCCGGCTTTCAGGTGCCGGGCGGACGTCCTACCGGGCCCTCTGGGAAGCTTTTGCCGCCGGGCCTGACATACCCTTTTATATTTTGGGATATTTCGACGAGCCTGAAGACGGAACGGAAGAAGAAGAGGAGGAATACAATTTCGCCCTTCTTTTTGAAGATATCTGGTCTTCCGAAAACGAACTGATCAAATGGCTCACCAGGGGAACAATTCTCCTCGGACTCACGGCGTCTCTTTTCCCGCGGGAAACGGCGGACAAGATGCTGATCCTCGCGGATGCCCTCGACATCGCCGACCATTCCGAAGAAGCCATGGTCAAGGCGGAAAGCAGGGAAGGCTGGGGAGTGCTTTCACGGGAAGAACGTATCGCCGCAGCCCTGAAAATCATTTCCGAGGGAACATACCTTCCGTTGATTGAATGATACTGTAAGGGGTATGTCTATGACGTGCTTTTTTAAATTGCAGCTTTCTCTATTCAATATTTGTCGGAAAAAAGCTGTAATGATATCCTATGCGTATGTAATAGGTTGATTTTTTGTCACTTTTTTTAAACATGAATAAAAAATTGTGTTTCCCCCGGAGTTATTTTTCCCCTTCAGGCTTCGCCTGATTTGGAAAACGAAAAGTCGTTTTGTTCTGTATTTATAATGTTATTAATTTCACATATGAGTGGAGGTCGGGCAATGGTTGTCGAAACACAGCAGGACGCGCGGTCTTTGGTGCGGGAGATTACTGCGCCGTGGAAAGGGAAGCATGGCGGTGTCATCCCCGTTCTGCAGGAGACGCAAAAACAGATCGGGTACCTTTCCCGCGAGGCAATGGAAGCTATCTCCGAAGAACTTTCGGTGCCTCTTGCGGAGCTTTATGGAGTGGCCACGTTTTACGCCCAGTTCCATCTGAAGCCCAGGGGGCGGCATATCATCAGGGTCTGCAGGGGAACCGCCTGCCATGTGCGCGGAAGCGCAAAGATAATGGAAAAGATTATGAGCATGCTCGGCATTGCTGAGAACGGAACCACGGACGATCTCCGCTTCACCCTTGAACCTGTGGCATGCCTTGGCTGCTGTGGCCTTGCCCCGGTCGTCATGATTGACGAAGATACCCATGGGAGGCTCACCGCCGACCAGGAAAAGCTCCAGGCTTTTCTCGACGATTATTCCTGATCATGCTCGAAGACCTTTCCCACCATATCCTCGACATCGCAGAAAACGGAGTGAACGCCGGAGCCGACGAAATTTCCATTGAAATAGACGATTCCGGTGACAGACTTCTTTTTTCCGTCAGTGACAATGGACGGGGCATGACTGAAGAGACTGTCAAAGCCGTAGTGAACCCTTTCTACACAACGAGGACGGAGCGAAGGGTAGGACTTGGTCTTCCTTTTCTCAAGCAGCTTTCGGAACTGTGCGGAGGGGATTTTTCAGTTTCCTCCGAACCCGGAAGAGGAACGCACGTGACGGCATCTTTTCTGAAGACATCCATTGATTTGCCGCCTCTCGGTGACGTTCCCTCCACTCTTATGACTCTTTTCATCGGGAATCCCGGAATCTCGTGGAAATATACCCACAGCCGGAACGGGAAGGATTTCTCAGTGGACAGCAAGGAGCTCAGCGAAGCCCTCGGTGGAGAAAATGCCTTTCTTGAGCCTGCGCTCGCCCTTGGAGTCAAGGAGTATATCGAAACAAACATTGACGAACTATACGAATAGCCTGGAAATACCATTCTGATCACAGGGGTGAAATGAATGACTGACAAAAAGATCCGTAGCCTCGATGACCTCAGGAAACTCAAGGAGAGAACCGGAGACCTCACGTCCGCCCGTTCAGAAGATGACAAGGTAAAGATCATCATCGGGATGGGGACGTGCGGCATCGCCGCAGGGGCGCGGGAAATCATGAACGCCGTCCTGAAGGAACTCGAGACGAGAAAACTCCACAATGTAGCGGTGGAAACGACCGGCTGCATCGGCATGTGCCAGAACGAACCGCTCCTTGACGTGATCCGTCCGGGCGAACCGAGAATCACCTATTGTCTCGTGACGCCGGCGGATGTGACCCGGATAGTGTCTGAACACGTGGTGAACGGTCGCATAGTCCAGGACAAGCTCTTCGGCAGGGCTGACTAAGGCGGGGAGGGGAAAACAATGGCTTTATACAGAGCACACGTTCTCATCTGCCACGGGACAGGATGCGCTTCGGGCGGCTCGCCGAAGGTACTGGAAACCTTCCGTGAAGAGCTTGAAAAGAAGAATCTCGACAAGGAAGTTCTTGTCATCGCCACCGGCTGCCACGGAATGTGCGAGTTCGGTCCCATCGTCGTCGTCTACCCGGAAGGGACATTCTACTCGCAGGTCAAGCCCGCAGACGTGGCGGAAATCGTGGAGGAGCATCTCTACAAGGGACGCATAGTCAACAGGCTTCTCTACAAGGAACCCATTTCAGCCCAGAAAGTCTGCCATTACAAGGAAATCCCCTTCTACGGCAAGCAGCATCGCATCGTCCTCAGCAACTGCGGCTACATCAACCCGGACAACATCGACGAGTACATTTCCAGGGACGGATACCAGGCTCTGGGCAAGTGCCTCACGGAGCTGTCGCCGGCCGCCGTCATCGATGAAATGAAAAAATCCGGACTTCGCGGACGGGGCGGCGGCGGATTCCCGACCGGCCTCAAATGGAGTTTCTGCGCCGCAACCCCGGGAACGAAAAAGTATGTCATCTGCAATGCGGACGAAGGCGACCCCGGCGCATTCATGGACCGGTCAATTCTTGAAGGAGATCCCCACGCCGTCATCGAGGGCATGATGATCGGCGCTTTCGCCATGGGGGCGGACGAGGGATACATTTACTGCCGGGCCGAGTACCCCCTGGCAATCAAGAGGCTCCAGACGGCCATCAAACAGGCCATGGAATACGGCCTCCTGGGCGACAATGTTCTGGGAACCGACTTCAGTTTCCACCTTCACATCAAGGAAGGCGCGGGCGCATTCGTGTGCGGCGAGGAAACGGCCCTCATGGCCTCCATCGAGGGGCAGAGGGGAATGCCTCGTCCCCGGCCTCCCTTCCCCGCCGTAAAAGGCCTCTGGGGCAAGCCCACGAACATCAACAACGTGGAGACCTGGGCGAACGTGCCTCGAATCATGCGTCAGGGTGCGGAATGCTTCGCCGCCATGGGAACCGAAAAATCCAAGGGCACAAAGGTGTTCGCCCTCACGGGAAAAGTTAAGAACACCGGGCTTGTCGAAGTTCCCATGGGCATCACCATCAGGGAGATCGTCTACGAGATCGGCGGCGGCATCATCGGGGACAAGAAGTTCAAGGCGGTCCAGATCGGCGGCCCCTCGGGCGGATGCCTTGTGGATGAGCACCTCGACCTCCCCGTGGATTACGAGTCTCTCACGGCCGCGGGAGCCATCATGGGGTCCGGCGGCCTCGTTGTCCTAGACGAATCGAACTGCATGGTGGACACGGCGAAGTTCTTCCTTGAGTTCACCCAGAGGGAATCCTGCGGGAAATGCGTTCCCTGCCGTGAAGGGACCAAGAAGATGCTCGATATCCTGAACAGGATCACAGCGGGCAACGGGAAACCGGAAGATCTCGACACTCTGCAGTATCTCGGCGAGCAGATCAAGGCAACGTCCCTCTGCGCCCTGGGCGGCACCGCCCCCAACCCTGTGCTGACGACACTGAAGTACTTCCGGCACGAGTACGAAGCCCACATCAACGAAAAACGGTGCCCAGCCGGAGCGTGCCAGAGCCTTCTCCGGTACACTATCGACCCGGAGAAGTGCATCGGATGCACCAAGTGCGCACGGAACTGCCCTGTGAGCTGCATTTCCGGCAAGGTGAAAGAAGCCCACGTTATCGACCAGGAAAAATGCATCAAGTGCGGAGCCTGCATGGCAAACTGCCCCGTGGGCGCGATTTCCAAAGGGTAACTCTACTAGAGGAGTTGATCTTATAATGGAAAGAATACAGGCGATCATCAACGGCAAAGAGATAACCGCCGAACCGGGAATGACCATCCTGCAGGCGGCGAGGGCGAACGGGATCCATATCCCGACCCTCTGCGACCATCCTGCGATCTCGCCGTTCGGCGCATGCCGGATATGTCTCGTGGAAGCGGAGAAGAACCCCAAGCTTCTCCCCTCCTGCACAACACCGATTACCGCCGGCATGGTGGTCCACACGAACACCCCGAAAGTAATCGAAGCCCGGAAGGCTGTAATGGAGCTTATCCTGGTCCGCCATCCCCTGGAGTGCTTCTCCTGCCCAAGCAACGGGAAGTGCGAACTCCAGGACGCGGCCTACGAACTGGGCATCAAGGAGTCCCGGTACGCCGATCCCGGCGATACGAACACCTCTCATGCCTTTGAGGACGCCAATCCCTTCTACGTACGGGACCTCAACAAGTGCATTCTCTGCGGGCGGTGCGTGCGGGCCTGCGAAGAGCAGGCCCAGTACCACGCCATCGACTTCCAGGGACGGGGCATCAAGACATCCATCCAGCCTCCGGTGGGTTCCCCCATCGAGGACTCCGACTGCGTCTTCTGCGGCCAGTGCGTGCAGGTCTGCCCTGTGGGTGCTCTCTCCGAGAAGACATCCCTCGGCATGGGGCGGCCCTGGGACATCGAAAAGGTGAAGACTGTCTGCTCCTACTGCGGTGTCGGCTGCGAAGTGGAAATCAACGTCAACAGGAAGACCGGAAAAATAGCGAACGTGACAACCAATTACTCCAGCCCTACGGCCCTGAACAAGGGCAGGTCCTGCGTCAAGGGACGGTTCGCCTGGCAGTTCGTCAACAGCGAGGACCGGCTTACGACACCCCTTATCCGCGAAGGAGACACCTTCCGGAAGGCCTCATGGGACGAGGCCCTCTCCCTGGTGGCGGAGAAACTCGGCGGCATAAAGGAGAAACACGGCGGCGACGCTCTCGGCTTCTTCTCATCCGCCCGGTGCACCAACGAGGAGAACTACCTCATGCAGCGCCTCGCGAGGGAGGTGATGGGCACCAATAACGTCGACCACTGTGCCCATCTGTGACACAGCGCCACAGTTGCGGGTCTCGGCGAGACCCTCGGAAGCGGCGCCATGACCAACGATTACGAGTCCATCAAGTCGGCCGACACCATTCTCATCATCGGCTCGAACACCACAGAAAACCATCCCGTCATCGGCTCCTTCATCAAGGAACAGAAGCGGAAGGGGAAATGCACCCTCATCGTGTGCGATCCCCGGAAGATCGAAATGGCGAAATACGCCGACGTCTACATCCGGCAGAAGAGCGGTTCGGATGTGGCGCTCCTCAACGGACTGATGCACGTGATCATCCGTGAGAACCTTCATGCCGCGGAGTTCGTCGAAAAGAACGCGAACAACTTCGAGAAGCTCAGGGAGACCGTGGCGCGGTACACTCCCGAGTACGTTTCGGAAATCACCGGCGTCGCGCCTGAACTCATCGAGGATGCAGCACGGGCATACGCCAAGGGGCCGAATTCCGCCATCTTCTACACCATGGGAATCACCCAGCACGTGACGGGGACGAACAACGTCCGGTCCGTGGCGAACCTGGCCCTTCTCTGCGGCATGCTGGGACGGCCCGGCACGGGAGTGAACCCCCTCCGGGGACAGAACAACGTTCAGGGCGCCTGCGACATGGGCTGCCTTCCCGACGTCATTCCCGGATACCAGAAGGTAGCCCTTCCGGCGACGAGGCAGAAGGCGAAGGATGTCTGGGGTGCCGATATCCCGGCAACTCCCGGCCTTTCTGTGGTCGAGATGATGGAAGCCGCCGGTGAAGGAAAAATCAAGGGCATGTACATCATGGGTGAAAACTCCATGGTGACGGAACCCGATTCCGACCATGTCCGCCATTCACTGAAGAATCTTGAGTTCCTAGTCGTCCAGGATATTTTCCTCACCGAAACCGCAGAGCTGGCCCACGTCGTGCTTCCCGCCTCCAGCTGGGGGGAGAAGGACGGAACCTTCACCAATACCTGCAGGGCTGTCCAGCGGGTGCGAAAAGCGGTTGATTCACCTGGTGAGGCCAGGCCTGACTGGGAAATTCTTCTGGCGGTGGGAAAACGGATGGGAGCTCCGTGGGCCGATATGTCTTCCCCGGAGACCATCTTCGAGGCCATTGCAAAGATCACGCCAAGCTATGCCGGCATTTCCTACGGACGCCTTGAAGGCGGCCCGCTCAGCTGGCCCTGCCCTGCCTGCGACCACCCGGGCACGCCGGTTCTCTACACTGCCGGTTTCCCGAGAGGCAAGGCTGACTTCTCACCCTGCGAATGGCAGGCTCCCCATGAGTGGCCGGACGAGGAATTTCCTTTCCTCGCCACCACGGGCCGTGTCCTGTATCATTACCATTCCGGCAGCATGACGCGCCGGAGCTCCACCGGCGATTTCATCAAAGAGATGGCCATCGAGGTCAATACCACTGATGCCCGTTCCCTCGGATGCGCCGACGGAGAAATGATCAGGGTGTCCTCCCGAAGGGGCTCTGTGGCCGGCGCTGTCAAAGTGACCGACAGGGTTCCGGCGGGCATGGTCTTCCTGCCCTTCCATTTCAGCGAGACACCGGCTAACAGCCTGACGTCTTCCCAGGTTGATCCTGTTTCCAAGACTCCCGGATTCAAGATCAGCGCCGTCAGGGTAGAAAAAGCATAACTCTGGAATGAGTTTCTTCGGGAATCCGGGATGTTGTTCCGGATTCCCGGCCGATACAAGTTAAAAACAAACACAACTAGTGACGGGAGGAAGGGAAAAGAATGAAAACGCCTGCGGAACTTGCAAAGGCAGCATGCGCGGTATCAAAGGTCAAGGGGAATCTTTCGGTCCGCCAGATGATGCTCATGGGAATCCTTGCGGGGGCCTATATCGCCTTCGCAGGATGGCTGATGACGGTGGTGTCCCACGACATGACCCAGCACTTCGGCAGCGGGTTCACACGCTTTATGTCCGGCGCCGTGTTCAGCGTCGGACTCATGATGGTGGTCATCAGCGGCTCGGAACTCTTCACCGGGAACTGCATGATGCCCCTCGGCTTTCTCGCCGGCTGCACCCCCATGAAAAAAATCCTCAGGAACTGGGGATGGGTTTACACCGCAAACCTTATCGGCAGCATTCTCCTTGCGCTTCTGATCTATTTCTCCGGCCTTGCGGACAACGCGGTCGGCGGAAGGGCGCTCCAGGTAGCGGCGGGCAAGATGTCCCTTCCGGTCGTCCAGGGATTCTTCCGGGGCGTGCTCTGCAACTGGATCGTCGTCCTTGCCGTCTGGATGTCCATGGCAGCCACCGACATCATCGGAAAGGTCTGGGCGATCTTCTTCCCCATCATGACCTTCGTTGCCGCCGGTTTTGAACACTCCATCGCCAACATGTACTTCATGTCTCTCGGCCTTCTTCTCAAGGGCACACCTGCGGCGGTCAGCGCCTCGGGGCTTTCCGAGCAGGCAATGGCCAGCGTTTCTCTCGGCGGCTTCTTCACCAACCTCATTCCCGTCACGATAGGGAATATGGTGGGCGGCATCCTGTTCGTCGCGGTTTTCTACTACTTTATATTCAAGGACGGACTGACCGATCTCGACTGATAGGTTTCCCTCCCGGAGGGGCTCCCTTAAAGGGGCCCCTCCTTTTTTATATGGTATAATATGCGTGAAGAAGGAAGACAATACCCTGCGATGCCCGTGATCGTGATATTTGTCTTGAGCCAACACTCGAGCCTTGCGGGGCTGACAGTTTGGGCCGGTGAAGGAGATGCTCCGGCATTGACGGAACTAAGGCTCAACAGGCCCCAAACGTTAAGGACCGGGTCAAGACGTTCATGACACGACATTGCGGGGGAGGTAGATACAGGGGCGGGGAAGCAACAACCTCGCCCCTGTCCTGTGCTGAAAGGAGGCGTCACCATGCCGTCTGGCATCACAGCACCGTTCTGGCACCCCGCCTTTTCCGAGGGGTTTATCCTTGACTGGGACGGTGTTCTTGCTGAAACACGGCTGAACTTTGCACCACTGCGGGCGAAGTATTTCGACGGGAAATTCGTACCCCTTTTCGAGGCTGTGGAAACCCTTCCTCCTCCTCTTGGGGACCACCTGAGGAAGGATATCTACGACGTGGAAATGGCGGGCGCTGAAGCGGCGGTGGCCGTGGAAGGAGCCCGTGAACTGATAGAATGGCTCGAAGGGGAGGATATCCCATGGTGCGTCGTCTCAAGGAACTGCATGGAATCCATAACCCTCGCAGCCGAAAAAGCCGGCCTTGCCCTTCCTCCCGTAGTGCGGAGCCGTGACGAGCCGCCTGTGAAGCCCGCTCCAGAAGCACTCTGGTCGGCCGCGGTCCAGATCGGTGTTCCTTCGAAGAAATGCGTCATGGTGGGCGATTTTGTCTACGACCTCGTCGGGGCCCGCAGGGCAGGCATGCGGGCGGTGCTGGTCCAGCGCCCCGAGGCGGAATGGAAACACTGGGCGGATGTGTCTTTCGACCGTCTCTTCGAGTTTGTCGAATCCCTCAAAAATCCCCAGGCCCTGGTTCCGTGGGAATATGCCTCTCACGCCTCCGAGAAAGGCGTAAACAGCCTTCTTTCAGGACGGGGAAAAGGGGCGGTGCTTTCATCGAAAACTCCGGACGTTCTTCCCCGGCTCATGGAAAAGGCTGAAGAAGGAATACTGTTTTTCCGGCTTGACGACCAGGACGCTCATCTTTCTCCGGACCAGTGGAGACAACTGCCCGGCCTTTCCCCAGCATGGCTGGGCCAGCCTTTGAAAGCCGTGGCGGAACATGTTCTGGGAACTCGTTTTCCCTTTGCCGCCCTTGTGACTGAAGAAGTGCCCCCAGACGGTATTGAGTGGCAAAACCTTTCAGCATCTGAGGGAGGGAACGGGGCATGAGCTCTTCGGGAACGAACCGGTGGGAAGTCCCCCTGGCGGAACGGATGCGTCCGAAAACCCTCGACGAGTTCTCAGGCCAGGCTCATCTTCTCGGCCCCGGAGCTCCTCTCAGGAAACTCCTCGAGTCAAACCGGACGCCGAGCTGCATTCTGTACGGTCCTCCGGGAGTCGGAAAGACGACACTGGTCAGGCTCATGGCCTCGGAAACGGGAAGAGACATCCTGGAGATCAACGCAGTCTCCGCGAAAGTTTCTGAGCTCCGTGACCTTGTGGCCGAGGCTTCGAACCTCAAGGCCATGAGGGCGGGGCACGCCGCCATTGCCTTTGTGGACGAGATATACCATTTCAACAAGAGCCAGCAGAACGCCCTCCTGCCGTCGGTGGAGAAGGGAGACCTCATCCTCGTGGGCACCACTACGGAAAACCCCTGGTTTGAAATCAACAAGACCCTTCTTTCAAGGATGGTGGTTTTCCAGCTCAGCCCCCTGTCCGAAGAGGATCTCTCAACGCTGTTGAAACGGGCTCTTGCCGACCGGGAACGGGGCCTCGGGGACCTTGAAATCGAGGCAGAGGAAAAGGCTTTGCAGCGAATTGCCTCCATGGCCGGGGGGGACGCCCGCCAGGCCCTTACACGGCTAGAATTCATCACCGCTTCCATCGCGGCCAGAGGCGGCACGCTCCTTACCGAAGAAGGAGTGCTGTCCGACCTTCCCCTGGCCGCTGTCCGGTTCGATAAGGCCTCGGAAGACCATTTCGCCGTGATTTCCGCCCTGATAAAAAGCATTCGGGGATCCGATCCCGATGCCGCCGTATACTGGCTTGCACGCCTGCTGGCCGGAGGGGAAAACCTCCGGTTTATCTGCAGGCGCCTTCTCATTTCCGCCGCGGAAGAGGTGGGGCTTGCCGACCCGAATGCCCTCACCGTCACCGCCTCCGCAGTCCAGGCGGTGGAAATGACAGGCCTGCCGGAAGCCAGGATCATCCTCGCCGAGGCGGTCATCTACCTCGCAGCGGCTCCGAAGAGCAACAGCGCCTACCTTGCCGTGGACAGCGCCGCCAAGGCCATCGAAAAGGGAGACCTCCAGGAAGTCCCGTTCCATCTCAGGCCCGACGGGTCGGGCTATGTCTATCCTCATGACGATCCAAGGCACTGGGTGCCCCAGCAGTACATGGACAGGCAGCGCAGGTTCTATTTTCCGGGAACCCTGGGGATCGAGGGGGAAATGGCCTCCCGCCTCAGAAAATTCTGGAGACGGTTCAGTGAAGGCGGGGACTCCTAGGCTACAGGTCTTTCAGGCTGCCGAAAAGATCGTAGGCGAGGATGCCCGCGAGCTCACGGAGGGCAAGGGAGGTATTCCTCAGCCCTCCGGGAGAGGGAAGCAGGTCGGTGGCAATGAACGCTCCGGCTCCTTCAAGGCGTCCGGAGGAAAGTGGCCGTACGGTCACAGGCCCGAGAAATCTGGACGCGGAGTTCATGGACCTGCGAAGATGGAATCCCGACGTCACCACAACGACTTCGTCAAAACCCCTCTCCCGGATTATTTCCGAAGAGAGCAGAAAATTCTCCCAGGTAGTCCTTGACCGTCCCTCGACCAGCACTTCGCCTGAAAAACCGATATTCTCCGCCGTCCGCAGGACCATTTCTCGTATCCGTCCTTCAACCGCCTTTTCCGGGTACCCCCCTGAATAGAGAAGGGGAGCCCCAAGCTTCCGGGCGGCCGTTGCTCCGGCGACAAAGCGCTGCAGGGTCTCCGGGCTCATGGTGAACACGGTGTCGCCTCCGTCGGCAGACCAGATCCCTCCCGCCAGCACCAGAACGACTGGAGCCCTTCCTTCACTTTCGTCTATTTCCAGAGGATAGGGCTCTTCCAGCGGGAGAAGGAGAAAACGGGCTGTCATCGGGACGGAGAGGACATACAGAAAAAGGGCGAAAAAAAAAGCGAAGGAAGAGGGGGACATCCCCTTCCTTTCTCTTTTGCGGCAAAAATACAGCCCTCCAAGAAGGGCCACGGTCACAAAGACCCCGGGAGGAGTCAGAAAAGCTCCAATCGCCTTGTAGAGAAAATACGAAAAAGTCATTCTCCGTAATTATATTCCCTGGAAATTTCGGCCCGGTGGTTCTTCAGGAATTCCAGGAGGCTGTCCTTGCTGGTCGTAATGTGGGCCCTTGTTTCCTCCCGCGCTTTCGGCCTGTCCCCAGAAAGAATGGCGTCGATGATCGCAAGGTGTCCCCAGGTGAACTGGGTGATGGGGGACCGTTCGACGGAGAAGGGCCTGCAGAGGTTGATCAGGTCGGAGATGTTGTTCAGCATCAGCGCAAGGAAGTGGTTTGTGCAGGCCTGGTAAAGCATGAGGTGGAAGGCCCTGTCTTCACTGACATACGTCTCGGCAGGCGTTGCATCGGTCATTTCCTCGAAGATCTTTTTGAATTTCAGAAGCTCTTCCTCAGGCGGCTGGGCGCACAGGTTTTCAACGGCGAGAATTTCCAGTTCCGTTCTCAGCTCGTACAGATCTGCCGCGTCCTTCATGCTCGGCAGGGTAACAAACGCTCCCCGCCTGGGCGTCAATGTAACAAGCCCCGTCTGGGCCAGCTGGCGGATTGCCTCCCGGACAGGGGTCCTGGATACGGCCATCTGTTCTGCCAGCTCGATTTCCGAAAGCTTCGAACCCGGCCGGATAGAGCCGTCGACGATGGCCTCCCTCAGTTTTTCAAACACTATCTGCCGCAGTCCCTGGTTAAATGCAGGCGACAACGAGTTTTTTTCCACAAGAATTGACCTCCCCGTACAGCACAATGTACTCATTATACTGCATGAGAAGTACTTGGAAAAGTGCCTGAAACAACTTTATGGACAGGTTGTCGGGTCTCCCTTTTTCGCCCGTTCCAGGTGGTCGTACCACAGAGAGAGGGCGTAAATTGTGTCCGAGAGCCGGTTGATGTACCTGTACGCATCCTCGGCAAGTTCTCCTGTCCTGAAAAGGCCGACGGCCACGCGCTCAGCCCTTCGGGCCACTGTCCGGGCTACGTGAAGGGAAGCTCCGGGAGTGGAATCGCCCGGCCGGACAAAACGGAAAGACTTTCCCGTCACTTCCGCCACTTTCCCGGTGAATTCCTCCAGCATGCGGATATCCGGGCAGGACATTCCTGGGTATAGGGCTATATACCCCATGAGCTTCCCCAGTTCCTGTTCAAGTGAACACAGCCGTTCGCAGATCTCGGGATATTCGCACAGAGACCGGGCCATTCCGACGTGTGCCTGGCATTCATCAAGAGTCCCGTAGGTTTCTACTCTCGGATGGTCCTTCGGAATTCTTTCCCCGTTTCCAATGGACGTCTCCCCCTTGTCGCCGCCCTTTGTAGTGATCCAGACATCACCCATGGAAGACACCCGTCTCAGTCCTGTCCGCAGCCTGCGCAGTGTTCGCAGCTTCCTCCGGCGCACCCTCCAAGGGTGGAGAAGACTACGCGGATAAGGGCGTCGGTGAGCACCCCGGGAGGCAGGGCCTGGTACTCTCTGCCCTCAATTCCAAGGGTCCTGGTCTTGAAGGATGTGCCTTCGGGGAGCAGGCACCCCTCACACTCTTCGTAGCTCACCGGGACTCCAAGAACCTCCTCGATGCTTTTTTCTTCTGGGATTCCCATTTCCGGCGCGTAAAAAGAGATATAGTTCAGTTTTCCCGCGTTTCTCTCCGTTACGGCGTGGATTTCCATGACCTGGAGGACCGGCTGTAAATCCAGGTTCGCAAGCTTCGGCGAAAGCTGTTCGATCATGGAAAGAAGAATCCTGTTTGTCTCGGCGCAGGGGAAACACGTCGCCCCGGAATCCTCTGCTGGAACGTACTGGCGTATGAACAGTTTATTCATCCGTTTGACCCTCCTTTTTTAATACCCCCATTATACACTTCGCCCGGGAAGGGAAAGGGAAGCCGGAAAGGAATTGTATAGCCGATCAACATGATATAATTACAATGTTTTATAACAAAACCAATTAGCAAAGGAGATGATTTCCATGAAAAAATACTCGAAACTCCATTTTCTGCTCCTAGCACTGGCTGCTTCTACCCTGTTCTTTGCAGCTCCCTCGCTCGCGGCCATGGGAGAGATCCAGGGGTTCTCCTTTTCCGGCTTCGGCCCGGGCGACATCCTCGGCGCCGGAGAAAGCTCCGCCCCCGACGGCAATCCGGACGCAGTTTTTTCCGTTTCAATGACAGGCATAGGCGCCCTTGCAAACTTCTCGCTCCGTTCCGAGGACGGGAAATCAGCCTGGGACACCACGGCGCGGAACAACATTGCCGGCATCCATGTTCAGGACGGCGCCGGGAAACTTCTCACGGACAGCGCCGGAAGCATGCCCATAGCCCCCTTCCTCCTGGGGGCCTCCTTTGTCCTCACGGTTCACGATGACGGTGCTCTGGCCAGGGGAGGAAAATTCACCCTGACCGCACTTTTTGTCGACGGATCCGAAAGTTCAGCGACGGTGGAAATTCCGCCCTCCGTGAAAGAGGAGCCCGAGCAGACTGCCCAGGTAAAAATCCTTTCCGCCCGGTGGAGTGACGAAGCGAAACGGGATCTCACCGGCGATTACGAAAAGCTTGCGGGGGATGGTGTTCCTGACGAGGCGATTCGGGTAGTGGTCCAGGGCAGCGGAAAACTGACCGGCGTAACAGTGAGGAGCATCAAGGGCGACACAGCCGAATGGGACACTCTCCCCGGAAACAGCGCCTGGCTCGTGGCGGTCACATCCTCCGAAAAGGTACTGAACCGCAAGGACGGAAGCATAGAAGCCGACCTGAAGGGAAAGACCACCCTTGACCTTCGCCTGACTGACAACGGATCCATAAAAAGAGGAAGATCGACCTTCGAAGTGAGCCTCACTTTCTCCGACGGTTCCGTGGTGAAGCGCGCAGTGGCCGCAAAACAGGCCGGTCCGGCCGGAGACCCCTTTGAGGGGAGCGCGGTGCTGCTCGGCCCCGGCGACCGTGACCTGACAGGACAAAACGAGCAGAGGGCAGGCAACGGAAAACCGGATTGGGAAACAGAACTCAAGGTCAGCACGGCGGGCACAGTTACCGGGATAAACATCCGCAACATTTCCGGAAAAGCCGGAGAATGGGACACTGTCCCCGGGAACAAGAAATGGCTAATAGTGGCCACCGATCAGAACGGAAAGATCCTCAACAGGGCTGACGGTTCGGTCTCCATGCCTGTTTCCGGAAGCGTGCTCTTCAGGTTGTGGCTGGAGGACAACGGGAGCCTTGCTGACAGCGGGACGCGTTCCCTCCTGACCCTTACCTATGATGATGGAAGGGCTCTTTCAAGGGAACTTCAAAAAGAACTGAGAAATTCCGGTGATCTGACCGAAGAATCTGAAAAAAAGCCTGAAGAAACTGAGCCCGGCAATGCAGAAGACCATGGTCTTTGGCTTGGTGCACCCAGACAGGCTTCAAGCAGTGATTTCGTTGGCCTGGGAGAACGTCCCCGCAAAAGCGGTCAAAAAGACTGGGTCTTTGATTTTTCCGTTGAGGGAAAAGGAGTAATAAAAAGCATAGAGCTTCAGGGAACCGCAGCAGGAAGATCTGCTTCATGGGACACGATCCCAGGCAACAGAGTGCCTCTGCTGGGAGTTTTCATGCAGGGAAAGGGATTGCTCAACAGCAAGAACGGCTCTGTTTCACTAAAGGTTCCTTCGGCAGCCAACCTGCTGCTTTTCGTCGAGGACGACGGGTTCCTTGCCCGAAAAGGGCGGAAGCAGTTCCAGCTTACCGTAAAATGGAGTGACGGGACCGAAACGAAGGCGATGTTTTAATCAGCGAAAGATCGGGGGAAGGATTTCTGGCCTTCCCCCGATCTTTTTAAAGGGGCTGAAAAGATGAAAAGGCGTTTACTGCTTCTCCTGCTGGCCGCCATGCTGATTCCGGCAACTGCCTACTCGTATTACTTCGTGTATCCTGTGGGAGGGACATGGGAATACTCCGGACACACCCCTATGGTGTACCAGGGTGGGAACGCTGTCCTCTATGATACCGGCACAATCGTGATCGAAACTGATTACGAATATGACTGGTGGTATGACGATTACGACGAGTGGATCGAAAACTTCCGGGCCAGGGGAGTTATTTCGGTATCGGGACACGATGGTTTCAAGCCAAAGTATGACGATTACAGGCTGATTCGGAAATGGTACGATTTCCGCTCCTTTGGGACTGGGACAAAACCAAACGGTACCGAGTATTACCTGACGAACGTAAGAGAATATTATGCGGATCTCGAAATCGTAAGGATCGTCGACGGAAAAAAGACTCGTATCTTCTGCGTCGCCCACAGAACCAGGTGGGACGACGACTGGGACGATGACGACTGGTACTGGGGTTTGGGAGGAGGAGGCGGATGCAGTACCGGTTCAGCCCCTGCCGCTCTGTTCCTTCTTCTGCCCGGGCTGCTGCTGTTCCGCAGGAAATAAGATTCCGGGACTTCGCTGCTGGACATCGGCAATAGAGTATGGTAAAAATTACCAGTGCCTGCCGGGGTGGCGGAATGGTAGACGCAGCGGACTCAAAATCCGCCGTGGGCGACCACATGGGGGTTCGAGTCCCCCCCCCGGCACCATTTTTTCCGCAGGGACCTGTTCCTATGGGTATGGAATCCGACAACCGGTTGTTATTCCTTTCCCGCGACCCCAGCGCCCTCTTCTTCACGATTGAACCTGCCAGATCCCTTTTGTTTAAAAAACCCCGGTTTCACTGTTGACTAAAGGGGAGCAAAAAAATAGTCTTCATGCTATCATGCTGACCGTAATCGGTCTCAGAAGCACGATCTTGGCTTGATCAGACACGCAAAGGGATCCGCCGAAAACGTTGGCATCTTCGTTGACAGAAGCTATTGCGGCCTTGTGAGGGGTCGGAAAATCCTACCCATGGACCCGGGAGGTACAACCTGTTATGAAACCTTTTCTTCTGAAAATCTTTCTTGGTTTTTTCCTTCTTATTTTCTGTTTGCTCCCTGCCTCCTCTTTTGCTGCCCTTTCACAGGAGGAAACCGACAGGCTCTTTGCCCAAATGCTGCTCGAAATCGAAGTGGCGGCAAAAACGGCAGAAGTGGAGATAGAAAAACTTCCGAGCCTCGTGGACGATGAGCGTTCCCGGATCAAGAACGCCCTCGACCAGTGGGCGAATACCAGTCTGACCAGGATTGTGGAGAAGAATTACAGGGAAGTTGAGCAAGCCCTGCTGGAAACGAACCTTCCCCAGGAAGAAGGAACATTCACTGTCTGGTGGAAACAGACCAAGGCGGGAGCGGGCAGCAATGAAGACCTGAAAAAGCTGGTGGAACTGTTTTTTGCCGATCTTCAGCCCAGGCTTTCCTCCGTAAGCGAAAAATTCCAGAGGGAAATACTGGACAGCCTAGAAGAGGAAACCCAGACCCACCTCACCGAATCAATGGAAAAAATACGGAAACCTTTTCTCGGCATCCTGAAGCAGCGTCTGCCGGTCTACAATACGATCCCTGTCCCGAACACAGACAGGGCTGCTATGTCCTACGGGACATCGGGAAAAAAGAACGGCCTCTCCGAAGGTTCCATACCCATGAAGGGTCTTGTGGGCGTTGCCTTTGTCCTTCTCGGCAGAAGGATTATCACGAAAATCATGAAATTCCTCGTCATCAAAATCGCCGGGAAAGTGCTCGCAAAGCTTGTGCCGGTCATCGGATGGGCCTTGCTTGCCTTTGAAGTGTACGACATGACAGGAGCCCGGGACCGCCTTGAGGAGGAAATGCGGAAATCCTTCCTCGAGGAGTACAAAGCGGAAATCAGCGCGGAGACTCTATGGTGGAGGGGTGAAAACGGTTCCGGCCCTTCCATGCGGGAAGAAGTGGACCGGAACATCGGATCCCTGCTGAATAACTGGGAGCGGATCTGCAGGTCTGAAGCGGATTCCATGATACAGAGTGCCCACATCCTTTCTTTCTCGGAAGAGGTCAGGGAGTATGTTTCCAAACAAATCAGAGATGGATCCGAGTTCGAACCGGTACTCCAGAAGATGAGCATTCTGTGGGACGTGTTCGGCCAACTGCTTGCCCAGGGGCAGGTCCAGGTCTTCGAATCCATGCTTGTGGCGGCTCCGGATCGGAATGACCTGCGGTTACTCTCGAAAAGCCTCGGGCAGAAGCTTCCTGAGCTGTACAAAAAATATGGGCGTGACTTTCTGCAGGCCGTCAGTAAAATCGGGGTTCAGAATTATTTATCCTCCGAGGAATGGAGCAGGGGGGAGATCGACTGGCATCTTCTCAATGAAAACCTTCTTTTCCTTCCGGAACTCGGAGATAACAGGGAGGCTGCCGCCGGCCTGCTGACCCTGGTGCTTGAAGGCGCACCCGTCCGGGGGCTTTCACCCGATACTTTGGCTTCCCTGGCGGGGCAGAAGGAGCTTTTCCGGAAAATCTGGCAGATTCTTCGCCCTGACATGAACAAGACCCTTCTTCTTCTCGCGAATAAACGAGCTTCCGCCCACATTGGCGAAAGCCTGGAGCTCTACCCGGCTGCTGTTGCGGTTTTCCTGAAAAGCTACGGCGCGGAGTTCTGGAGCGCATGGTCCCTGGAGGAAATCGTCGATCTCCTCCAAATCACGGATTTCCGGTCGGTCAATTCGGGAAAAAGCCACGAAGCTGCCCTTGTCCCCCCCGAAGACAGGGCCGAACTCATCAACATTTTCCGCAAGGCAGGAAAACCAGGGCTCACCCTCTGGGACATATACGCCACGGAAGGAACCGGGGCGGTGGGGAAGAACCTCGCCAGGGAGAGCGTGGAATGCCTTGCAGACGGGTATGCCTTCGAAGACCTGACGGAGAAGGACGGGCTGGAATTTGCCGTTGTATGCAGGAAAATTCCTCTTGTGGGAAAGTTTTTTTACAATACCTTCAAAAACCTTGGATTCTTGCCTCGTCTGCTTGTGAGCCTTGCAGGAATTCTCTCGATACTTGCGCTCTTTTTCTTTTTCTTCAGAAGGAAAAAATAAACCATGAAAAAACGGACGGGAGAAAATATGCAGAATACCAACATACCAATTCTTACCCTGGACAGTTTTCCCGGAAGGGATTTCGAGTTTCTCGGATGCGTAACCGCATCATGCTGCCTCTCGAAATCCATTATCCAGGACGTCTCTTCAAACCTGAAAAACTGGACCATTGGGGGGGAATTGAACCAGTACAGGGCCATGATCGACGAATCGGTCGCGATAGTGATATCGAGAATAACGGAAGAAGCAAGAAAAACCGGTGCGGATGCAGTGCTCGGATTCCGCCTTTCGACAACCAGCGTTTCTTCCGGAGCGGCGGAAGTGATCGGGTATGGCACTGCGGTCAAGTTCCTTAAGTAATCACGTTTTTTAAAAGGGGCCTTCCGCCTTTTTTACTTGGCGGAAGGCCCCTTTTTTCATCTACCGGAAGAAAATGATGTAACAGTTATCATATTATGAGACACACATCCCGGAGAAAGTCCTCGGCCATTTTTTACCGTTTGACAACCTCGAAAACATCACCGGAATTTCCGGCAAAAAACAGGTAGCTTCCCTCGGGAACGTAGATTTCCCCCTCGTCCGTCATGCTGTCAAAAAGCAGGGGAGAATCGTCAATTCCAGAAAAGACGATCACCCTTCCATCGCCGGGCTTGAGGAAAGAGAGAACTGCTCCCTGTTCAACCCTCCTCCATTCGTTTTCCCCTTCCGGACCGATGACCACTTTCCCTCCGGAAAAAGTTGGTGCGCTGTCCTCCCGCGAAAAAACGAACTGCATCGCCTTTGCCCTGGTTTCATTCCCCTTTTTGAACAGCCGCAGGGATGACTGGTCCCGGAAACCGGTTGCGGCAATGGATGCGGAATCAGGGGACGCAACTTTTTTGATTCCGAAAAATTCAATATATCCCGGAAGGGAGGAAATTTTCGACGACTTGACAAGGAGAATGTCCGTGGACAAAAAATAGGGAGAAAAGTTCCGTAACAGCCAGACGGTGTCGTTCATATCAACGAGGAGGTGGTCCGGCTTGGCCGGAACAGCAATTTTCTGGAACATGGGAATATCAGCGCCATACATTGGAATTTCCCCTACAATAAGGAAAGAATCATTCCCTGCCGAAGTGAAATAAAATTTCTTCTCTCCTGTTGAATCGTAGAAGAAACCGCCGTTATGGGTCAGGACGATCGGAACAGGAGAGGGGCCTGCTTCCTGTCCCGGAAGAGGCCGGATGTTCAGCAGCCCTTTTTCCGTTTCGAATTCAAAGAGGGCTGCCTTTTCGGCATCGACATAATATCCTTCATAGCCGAGCAGGCCGGCGGGAATCGGTTCCGGGGCGACTGGAGCCGATACTTTTGGTTTCTCCGGCACAGTAAGATTTTTGTCCCGCAGGAGGGCTTCCATTATTTTGTACGTCGCCTCCTGCGCCGGGCCATGGCCGGAGAAGATTACCGCCACAGCGAGCCCTCTGGAAGGAAGCACCTGGAGATTGGTTGTATAAAAATTAGTCCCTCCGCTTTTGCCGACCATCTGAAAACCCAGATCCTGAAACTTTGGGAGAAGGGCATAATCCCAGCCGAATGCTTCCAGGAGTGCCTGCCCCTTCAGTGAATCGGCAAAGGGCGTCGGCTGGGGCCGGAGAATTTCTTCCCGCATTTTTTCGGAAAGGAAAGATTTTCCGCCGGGGATAAATGCCCTCGCGAAGCGGCAGAGATCCTCCACTGTGGACGAAAGCCCCCCTGCGCCGAGGACCGTGATCACCTCGCGGGGATATTTTTTTCCGTCCTTGCCGTAGAATTCCGCCAGCTTTCCTCCAGAAATCCCAACGCTTGCCCCCGTATCTTTCATGCCCAGGGGATCCAAAACCCTCTCTTTAATAAAATCGAGGAATGGCTTTCCGGAAACCCGTTCCGCTATCATTTCGGCCAGAGTGAACCCGTCGTTGCAGTAGATTCCCATTGCGCCGGGATCGTGTTTCAAGGTGCTCTCCCTGAGAGCCTCGAGCAGGATCGCGTGGGCGTCCCGATCGGCCTTGTACCCGAAAACAAAGGTTGAACCGGGAAGCCCGGATGAATGGTTGAACAACATCCGTATGGTGATGTCCCTGTATCTCGGGTCCTTCATCGTAAATTCCGGCAGGTGCCGCATCACGGGGTCGTCCAGATCCAGCCTGTTTTCATCCGCCAGGATAAGGATCGCGGCGGCGGCGAACATTTTGCTCGTAGACCCGATGTTGAACCTGGTTTTCCCGTCGGCAGGAATACCTTCCGCCCTGTCCGCGGCGCCGAAGCCCTCCGAAAAAACTATCTCCCCGCCGTCCAGAATTGCCACAGCACAGCTATTGGCGCCTCCGGAGGTCACAGCTTTCCACAAAAAATCTCTGGCCGTCCTGATTGCCGTATCATAAGAAGCTGCCGCAGGAAGAGAAACAAAAAGAAGGAGAAAAACAATTGCAGCTGCCATGAGCCAACGTGCACGTCTCATTTACCGGTCCCCCCTCTCAAAGTAAACACGAATTCCTTTGAAACCTATTGAGGTGATCACTATCTTCATTCCATTCGCAATATACCCCCAATTTTCGCAAGGAACAAGCCCGATCGGAAACCGGAAGAGCCGCTGGATTGAAATAGTACTGATATTGCCGATTCTATGGTATTCTTTTTGGGGTGAGAAAAGGAATCCTCCGGACTCTTTTCCTTTGTTCTTTTGGTCGCGGCGGCTGATATCGGCATCGGACAATGCATAGACAACGGCATGGAGGGAACGGGAAATGGCCAACAAGCAGTACAGGATCGCACTCATGGGCGCCTCCGGCGCCGGAAAAACCGTCTTTTTAGGTTCCTATTTCCATCTGGTCACAAACCTCGGTCAGGGCAGGCCTGTATCTTTGAATACCCCGGAAGCGGCTCACGAAGCCGGCCGTATTATCCAGACCCTTTTCAGACAACAGGTTCCCGTAAAAGAAAAGGCAAGAAAAAATCTCCTCACATTTTCTGTCGATTCGCTGGACATGGACGTCCGGTTCATCGAAGTGCCGGAAGGCGGATCAAAAAAACGACGGGAATGGGAAGACCACAAGTTCCTTCCCGAATTGAAATCAACGGATGGAGTCCTTTTCTTCATACCGGCCGACGACCTTGTGAAAAACCCCGAAAGATTTCTCCGGGAAAACTGCACCTTCCTGGAAGCCCTTTTATTTCTTCTCGAGAACAATTCTTCCCGGTTGAACCACGGAGGAAAAGTTCCGGTAACCTTCCTTTTTACCAGGGGTGATGCGGTTCCCGACGTATCTGTCGAACAGCTTTCCAACAAAATGATCGGGATCCTGGGCAAAGAAGGGCAGAAATTTGCTGCCCTTTCAGCCTTCCTTTCAGTTGACAGTGACAAAATCAAGGCCTTTAAAGTGATTTCCATCGGTTCCTGGCCTGACCCGAAAAAACTACCGCAAAAATATGAACCACAGAATGTCATAAAACCAATGGAGGAACTCTACAAAATGATGAGCAGCCAGGAACACGAACGAAAAAAGATCAGAACAGCGGTTTTAGCGACAGCAGCGCTTCTGGTGATTTCCACGGCGGTGACCTGGGGTATGGACCACTACAGGTGGAACAGCGCGAAAAGCGAGGTCCGGGAGCTTGTGGCAGCTTCGAAACATGCAGACGCCCTGAAGGTAGTGGATTCTCTCGGGAAAGGGTATATCTTCCCCGATCCCATTCCCCTCATCCCCTCGGCCCTGCGGGGGGATGCAGACAAGGAAGCCATCCACAGCGGAATACTCAAAGCCTATGAACAGACACTTTTCAAAAGCATTCAGCCGCTCATAGAGAAAATAGACACATCAAAAATGCCGGACGTACAGTCTGCGGAGTACATGGATGCATCGGGAAAAGTGGAGGAGTACCTCTCAAATTCCGGCTTCCGTAACATGAACCAGGCGAACTTTGACAAAATCCAGTCGCTTCGGTGGTACTTTGAAGCGGGTCAGGCGCTCCACGGCAAAACGGCGGTGAGCGCCGCCGGTACAGCCCTAGGTTCAGGCGAAGCCTACAACCTTGTGGAAAGCTGGCTCGGTTTCCTGCCCAAGCTTCCGGAACAGTGGAAAAGCGAAGGGGGGAAAAAGGCAGGCGAACTGTTTGCCTTCTGGGCTGATTTGCTTTCCCCTGACGCAGAAATCGAAGACGTTGAGGCTTTTGTCGTGTCGGCAGAAAAACTGTCCGGCAACCCGAACGCAACGGATGAGTTGAAAAAACTCATCGCTGAACGGGGAACTGTTTGGAAAAACATGATCGCAGCCAAGTGGACGGACCGCGGAGCGAAATGGGTCCAGGAAGCTTCCGCCCTTTCGCCCGAAGAAGGGATCGGAAAAATCCTGTCTCTCTTGAAGAGGGAAGATCTTCCTGAAGGTATCGGCAAAACCCTGTCCGCCGCCCTGGAAAGCCAGTATGTCCGCCTTGCCGAAACCCTTGCCGGGGACGCCGGCACAGGCATCGATACCATCAAGGGCGTTTTTGTCCGTTACCCGGACATGCCCGAGGCAGCAAAGAAAACACTCTCTGACCGCATTATCGCCATAGCCAAAAATGAAGCCTCGAAAATCTCTGCCGGAATAGAGACCTCTGAGTCCCTGGAAACCCTTGGGGCAAGGCTGCCTGACCTGGAGCTCCCCTGGACGGACTACCCAGCTGGAAAGGATGATGTGGCAAAGAGTTTTGAAAAGGCCTTCTCCAGGCTTGTGGCTTCGGAATGGGAAGAAATCGCTGAAAAAGGATCCGCCCTTGCGGAAAAGAACGATTTCGCCGGGGCGAAGGAACTGTTTGCGTCTTCTGTGGAAGCCCTCACCGCAAGGCTTGAAAAGGCAGGACTCGGGGCTTTCGGAAACGGCGCCGTGGCCGAAGCGGCTGAAGTCCAGGGCAAAAAAATAGACGAACTTCGTCAATCCCACTTCTCTGCCTGCAAAACAGCTTTTGAAGGGCTAAAATCCTCGAAAAACAAAGAGGAAATACTGCCGGTTACTGAAATGCTGAAGACTTTCGCCACCCTATGGCCTGATTCGGGAGAAACCGCAGAGGCCGGAAAAGCCGTGCTTTTCCTGGATGCCGTTCAGAACGGCGCAAAAGCCGTGCTGACCATTGTGAGCGCTGATTTTTCCGCGACAGATTCCTTCCTTGACACTCCTGACATGAAGATCATTCTCAAGCAGGACGGCAAGACTCTGCTCGAGACCAAAACAGTGGATAACGAAACCAGGCCCGTTTTCGGCGAAAAACATGAATTCACCTGGGACCTCGGTTCCCATTTCACCTTCGTGGGATTAGAAACAGGCGGCATGCTGGGTTCGGACAAGGAAGTGTTCAATGTAACAGTGGATGCGGGCGGAATTCTCGGCTACAAAAGGCTCAACGGAAGCCTGAAGAGCAACGGAAATTCCATCACCGTCAAACTGGAAACCGGGATTCCTGAATCCCCCTGGAACTGACCCGATCCCTGCTTTCCGGGACAGAGAAGAAAAGGACGGAACCCATACCATCGGGTTCCGTCCTTTTTTCAATCCGTCAGGTTCAGAAACTACTTTTCAGCGTATTCCTTGATGAACTCCTCGATGAGCTCTTCTGACAGTTTTTCCGAAAGCTTGCCCCACGTGGCCGACACCTTGGCAAAAATGGGGGCCAGCTCGTCCATCGAATAGGTATGCACTTCAACTCCGGCTTCCCGCAGAAGGTCGAGGTGCTTCTGCTGGTCCTTTTCGGCGAGGTCGATGCTGATCGCGGTGATCTTCGAACATGCCCCGGCGATGACTGCGCGGTCCTCTTCCTTCAGCTTTTCCCAGGTCTTCAGGCTGATCATGTAATTCAGGTTTTCCATGGAATAGCGGAGATCGTACCAGTATTTCAGAACACCCTCCAGCATGGAGTACGCCGCCGTGGGGGTCATGCCGTTCACGCCTTCGGCGAAACCGTTCTGGAGGGATCCCCGCACTTCGTCCCAGGGAATGGTGATCGTCCGGTATCCCATGGCCTCGGCGCCGAGCTTGAATACCTCCATGTTCGGAATCCGCAGCAGAATACCCTTTTTCACCTCGGGATTCAGGGGCTCGTTCACGGGTTTTGTGCTTCCTATGCCGATAAAGCCTTCCATCTGAAAGGCGAGAAGCTTGACCCCAAGACGGGTATGGAGCTCATCCATCTTTTTGAAGAGCCAGCCGTCAGGGGCGAAAAGTTTTCTGGCACCGTCGAAAGTCCGTACTATGCAGTTGATATAGGCCAGTTCAAACATGGGATCGAACTGGCTCGGAACGGTGATCGCCGCCATATCGATGGACCCGCGGACCAATTCTTCGTACACCAGGGTATAATCACCGAGTTCGTTGTTGGGGAAAATCTGGATTTCGATGCGCCCGCCGGTCTTTGCCAGGACTTCTTCCGCTACCTGGTGCATGAGCATGGTAGCGGTATGTCCTTCGGGAAACTGCCCTGAAAAACGGAGCGTCATTTCCGGGGCCGCAGCCGAGCATCCGGAAAAGAAGGCAGGAATGAAGAAAAGGACACCAATAAGAACGGACAGCACAACCTTTCGCATAAAACGCACTCCTTTCAGAATGGAAGCCTTCGTCTAGCTCTTTAAACCGCGCCGTCTCCGCATGGACCGGTTACACTTTCCTTGAGGTAATAATACAACATTTGAGCCCTCCGGAGAGGACATTCTTCAACTCTCCAGGATGGCCCGAATTTCCACGGACTTCTTCAGTGTGGGGGGAAGCCGCCGGAACCTTCTGTTCAAAGCGAATGATAAGAGGGCAATGTGAACTCTATACAGGAGGCGTTTTTTGAAATAACGATCGTTTTTCTTATTTACTGTGCTCTCTTCAGGCGAAAGGCGAGTAAAATCGTAATAAGAAACAGTAATAACCGGAAAATGACGCCCGGTCATCTGTACAGTCACCGAACGGATGAGTACGCCGGAAAAACGGCCGTTTTTTCCGGCGCTGTCGGTTTCATCCGGTCATTATATCTGACATCCATGGAGCACCCTGGCCGGGGCAACAGTTTTCCCCAAAAAGGAAGTGATCCCGTGACCGAAGCAGATCCCGGAATCGTTGAGAAAAAACAGGCAGGATCATCACCCGAACCTTCCGAAGGTAAATCGTTGGTGCTCAAGCTCTATGAAATCTTCACCCCGCAGGAACGGATGCAGGCCCTGCTGATCTTTTTCGCCGGGCTTATCACGGCCTTTGCCCAGATGGCGGGCGTTTTTTCCGTTTTCCCCTTCATCAACGTCGTCATGGACCCGGCATCCATACAAACCAACCGTTGGCTTGCACTCGCGTACACCACTTTCTCCTTCTCATCCCCCGGAGAGTTCATGGCCGCGCTGGGGATCGCCGTCGTCCTTCTCGTCATCCTCTCAAACGGGATAACAGCCCTCACCATGTGGGCCAAGACCCGGTTCGTCCTCAACAGGAACTTCACCTTTTCCAACCGTTTGCTGGAGGTCTACCTCGGCAGGCCGTACGCCTTTTTCCTGGTCAACAACACGAGCGACCTCGGCAAGAACGTCCTGTCGGAAATCAACCAGCTGACCACAAGCTTCCTTATGCCTCTCTTCGAGGCCATGATCAACATCCTGATACTTGTGGTCATTGTCTTCATGCTTTTTTCCGTCAATCCCGCCGTTACTGTCGGCACCCTCGGTTTCCTGGGAACGGTCTACGGCACGCTGAACTTTTTCCTCAAGGTGAAACTCAAGCAAATGGGCGCGGAGCGGATGGAGGCCAACAAAAAACGTTTCCGCGCAGCCACCGAAGCCCTCTCCAGCATCAAGATCAGCAGGGTTATCGGCGCGGAACCCTTCTTTCTGGACCGGTTCGCAGAGAACTCCAGGAAGTTCGCAGACCTCAACGTTTTCGCGAAAGTCGCCGGGCAGCTGCCTTCCTACCTGATGGAGAGCATCGTCTTCGGAGGGCTCATCCTTTTCGTTGTCCTCGCCCTCGTCCGGGGAGGCGAAGTTTCCGCCCTCGTGCCCCTGGTCAGCCTCTACGCCTTTGCCGGCAAGCGCCTGATACCCGCGCTCCAGCAAATCTACGCCTCCGTCACGCAGATATACTACAACAAGGCCATTCTGGACAGGCTCCACCAGGACCTGGTTTCAGACGAACAGCCTGATCTCTTCCCCAAAGAAGGAGGAGAAGATGAAGACCTCCCCTTCAGGCGCCGCATCCTGCTGGAGGACATCCGTTTCCGCTACCCCGAAGGAGAACGGAACGTCATCGACGGACTCGACCTCGAGATCCCCAGGGATAGCGTGGCCGGTCTCGTCGGTTCCACCGGCTCCGGGAAGACAACCCTGGTGGACATCATCCTCGGGCTGCACATCCCCCAGGGAGGGAGAATGCTCATTGACGACACCCCCGTTACACCCGCCAATATCCGTGCCTGGCGCCGCAAGATCGGCTATGTTCCGCAGGATATCTATCTGAGCGATGACACAGTCACCCGGAACATCGCCTTCGGCATCCCGGACGACAGGATAAACGCTGAACAGGTCCGCCGGGCGGCCTATATCGCCGCTCTCGACGACTTCATCCGGACCCTGCCGGAAAAATACGGGACCGTCATCGGCGAGAGGGGAGTCCGCCTCAGCGGAGGGCAGCGTCAGCGGATCGGCCTGGCCCGAGCCCTGTACCGAAACCCGGAAGTGCTCGTGCTTGACGAGGCCACCAGCTCGCTCGACGGCGCCACCGAAGAGGCCGTCCTGAGCGCCATACGCAGCGCCTCGAAGGCAAAAACAGTCATAATGATAGCCCACAGGCTGAACACACTGAAGGATTGCGACGTAATCCACATGCTGGAGAAGGGGCGCATTTCCGCAAGCGGAACCTACGAGGGGCTCCTGCTTGAAAACAGGGAGTTCATGAGGATGGCGAAGGTGGAAACCGAGCGAAACAACGAAATTGTGGAAGGAAACAAACCTGCTGCGCAGTGAAAGCATAAAACAACATTCCAGCGCTCCTTTCTTCCAGCGCCGTACTGCACCCAAACCGGGAACTTCTATGAATGAGGTTTTGCATTCACTCCATCCGCAGGCTTCTGGAATGGGGGATTGACCATGGAGCACTCCCGGAAGAAGAACACGTACCCCTTGTCTGCCAGTATCAGTTGATCCTCTCCCAGGCATCCTGCGTCAGCATGTACACCACGGTTTGCCCGAGCTTTTTGTTGTCATGAACCGCAACACGGATCGATATTCCTGTTCGTGTGTGCTGTATCCGGAATATCTTCCCGATCCCTGTCGTGCCGACAGGAAAACCTCCTTGGGATTCAAGCTCGTCGCAGACCTCGTACCCCGACATGTACCCCTTTTTGTAGATTTGCCCCAAAACATTGACTTTCCCGTCAAGGCCATACGACACAAAGTACCAGTCAAAATATGATGAACCGGAAATTCTGTACATTTCAAGCTCTGCATTGAATGTATTATTCCAGTCAACGGAATCCGGCTCGCCTACGTTGCTGTACACCCAGCTTCGACCAAGGAAAAGGTCGAGCCGTTCTGCGAGACCCTGGGAAATGGAAGCCCACGCGCCCGAAGCCGAAAGGCAGAGAAGAAAAACCGCGGCGAAAACAATTGTACAATTTGCACCGTTCTTTTTGGGCATGAGAACAACCTCCCTGAAAAAGAAATTGCGATACTCCCTGGAACGGAAAGTCAAAGCACATAAATAAAAAAGCAGGTTCCAGTTTTCAAGGGAACCGTTATATTTCAATTATTGATGGAATTTTCATCTTCAGCATACCATGAAAATTTAAATTTCTAAACAGGTTTGTTTTTCCTTTAGGCTCAGGTCTGTAAACTGTTTGTGGGGATTCCTTCGGAAGATCTCCGGTGAGTGCCGACAGGGCAGGCCACAATTTTCTTCTGAGGTCTACGTACTAATTCCGAGTAAAACCCGGAATATAATGGACCCGGAAAATTGGACAAAAAGCGGGGGGGGGGTAAGCTCAAAAACATGGTAAAGCGTCGGAACTTTTCGTCCGGTGTCCTATTGCATCGTCCAGGGCGGATCCCCGGATGGAACGTCCCCAAAAAGGAGAAAAACAGGAAAAGAGGAGAAGGATTCGCGTGGACGGACGGAATGAAACCTTTCCGGTAAAGCTATTTGTTCCGGTCATTGAAGAAGTGTTCCGAAGGGTTCCGGGCTCTGAATCCCGATTCTCTCTCTTCGGAAGGATGGAGGAGTTTTGTCTTCCGAAAATGGAAGAAGTTCTGCCCGATACCTGGATCATGAAACATCAACTCACGAAAAGAATATGGGACCTGTGCTTCCTGGAGGAAGAGCCTAAAAACTACAGGCAGTACAATGCTGCCGTCGAAGTGGAGAGGGAGGCCAGGAACGAAATAGATGCCATCCGTGCCGTTTTGGAAGAACGGAACATCCATCCCGGTACGGATGGTGGCGTAGTGGAGGGCGAAAAGGTACCCTGCCTTGCCGGATGTACGGATTTCGAAACGGCAGTGCAAATATGGAAAAAATACGCTTTTCCCTGGCGTTTCCGGGGGGGAGCTATTTTCACCCTTCGTTTTCCTGAGAGGGTTTCTTCATCCTATCCTGTTGCCCGAAGGCAGAATCCCCTGCGTTTTCTGCTCTCCAGGCTGGCGTGCACCATGAGGATGATATACGGTTCAGGAAATCATTCCCGGAAAAACTAAATCCAAAATGCAACGTGCCCAGTAACTTTTTTGCATGAAAACAGAAAAACGAAAGCAGTAGAAAACGAAATTTGGACTATTTTCGAAACCGCTAGCGAAAGAGAAGTATTGTATCCCCCAGGATACCCCTCACTTTTTCGTCGATGATTCCAAGCCGTAGACCTTTTCCGAGTGATCCCCTGTGCCGCTTGTCAAGACGCAGGGCATGGCATTCGGGGCAGAGCGCCCGCAGGTTTCGGATCCTGTTCGTTCCGTTTTTTCCCGAGTGGATATGGTCAATATGCCAGCCAAACAGGGAAATTTCCTTTCCGCAGTGAGATCATTTCCCTCTGCAGCGAATCCACGCGATTTTCCGCAGCTCCAGCCAAACTGTTCTAGACGGACGTCTGCAAAACGCGGCTAAATTGAGCCACCCGCGCGGAGTGTTAGAACCAATGGCGCGCACGTAAGTATAATGGACCCGGAAAATCGGACAAGAAAGCGGGGGGAGGTTAAGCACTAAAACATGGTAACGCGTCGGAACTTTTCGTCGGAATTTAAGGCAAAAGTTGTGCTCGAGCTGCTCAGGGAAGAAGAAACGCTCAGCCAGATCGCGGCCAGACATAAAATCCATCACACCGTACTCCAAAACTGGAAAAGGACCGTCACCGACGGATTGTCGGGCCTGTTCGCCGATCCGCGCAGGAAGAGCGTGGAGGAAATAGAGAAGGAAACAACGATAAACGACCTCTATAAACAAGTCGGGCTGCTCTCGATGCAGCTTGAGTGGCTCAAAAAAAAATGCGGTGTCGACTCT
>Ga0209510_1000361_pt1 | contig 65870 bp, 61 predicted proteins | sample BiotimSIPDNA_FD_185749 | JGI IMG/M metagenome (GOLD analysis project Ga0209510, IMG submission 185749) | Anaerobic biogas reactor microbial communites from Washington, USA - Biogas_R1 time_0 SIP DNA (SPAdes) (version 2) | ecosystem: Engineered > Bioreactor > Anaerobic > Unclassified | place...
CGGCCTCCACGGTGTTTGTGATGATTGTGTCCGGCCTGGTGCTGTACCTGGTGTACGGCGTGGGCGCCCGGGATTTGGGGGAGCGGCTGGCATTGAAAGAAAAACGCCGCCTCAGGCGGCAGAAAGTGCTGGGTAAACTGGGCATCAAGAAAAAAACGGACAGGGTGTCCGCCTAAGCCACATTATACCAATTGTCCCGGCAAGCGCAGCTTCCTCCGGTGGGGGAAGCTGCTGTCATAGGCGTCAAAACCCTCGGTGTAGTCGTCAAACACGGGGGACAGCTGGAAGAGGCCGGCTGCATGGTCCAGGGCCCCTTGATACATGGGCAGGGCCATGAAAAAGGGCGCGTCCTGGCTGCCTGCCTCCGGCAGGCGGATGTGAAAGCGGGCAGCCGGGACAAAGCCAAAGCGCTGGTAATAGCCCGGGTCCCCCATCAGGAGGATGGCCCGGGCCCCGTGGTGGCTGGCGATTGCAATGGCAGCCCGCATCAGGGCGCTGCCCACACCCCGGCCAACGAGGGCAGGCAGCACACAAACCGGGCCCAGGGTGAGAAGGGGAATGGCTGCCTGGCTGTCCTGCATGATAGCAGCCGGGGACAGCATCACCTGGCCGACAACAGCCCCGTCATATTCTGCCACCAGGCTGTGCCAGGGCAGAAAATCCGGGGCCTGCCGCAGCCGGTGCATCAGGTAATGCTCGTCACAGCCGGGTTTGTAGCGGTTGAAAAAGGCCTCCCGCACCAATTCCTCGGTTTCCCGATGGTCGTCCGGGACTTCCTGGCGGATGATCAGGCCTTCGACGCTGTGATGCTGGTTGAGTAAGTCCTGCTGATTTATTACAGTTTTCATCAATTCGTACATCCAATCATGTGTTGCTATGGATTATAAACCAACAGCGCCCAACAGAAAAGGCAATCCAAAACACGGACTGCCTTTATCTAACGTTGCGATGTAACAAACCCTGGAACAATTCCGGGGTCCGGGGCCAATGGCCCCGGGCAGGGGGTTTGGGGGATGAAATCCCCAAATCGTTCCTAAGGCTCGTCCCCCGCTGCCCTACCGGTTCTCTCTCCTCAGGGCTTCCTTCACAATCCGGGTGAGCCTGGTCTTGTTGCCGTAGTTGAGGCTGCCCCAGCGGTAGATCTTGATGGAGAGGTAGGCAAAGAAGGCGACGAAGACCAGCATGAGGGCGCCGGCTAAGATGAGCTGGCCCCAGGGCACGGTGATGACCCCGGCCCGCATGGGCATGACCATGATGGCGGAGAAGGGGATGATGCTGGCGACCACGGCCAGGGTGGAGGTAGGGGTCTGGGCGGCGATGGAGGCCATGACATAGCCGAAGATGAAGAGGAACTGTACCAGGCCTGTGGCGCTGCCCAGGTCCTCCATTTTGCTGACGGTGGAGCCCAGGGCGGCGTAGAGGAAGAGGTAGAGGATGAAGCCGAAGAAGGAGAAGAAGAGGAAGGTGAGCAGGTAGCCGGTGGTGAGGGTGCCGGAGACCATCATGGCGATCTCCGGGGGATAGGTGCTTTTGTTCAGCTGGAAGCCGATGACGGCGGCCAGGACCACCAGGCCGAACTGGATGACGGCGGCCACCCCGGCGGCGGCCACCTTGCCCAGGATGAGGGCGGAGGGCCGTGTGGAGGTGATGAGGATCTCCATGGTGCGGCTGTCCTTTTCCCGGGCGATGATGGAGGAGACGGTGGCCCCGTACATGAGGACAATCATGTACACCATCATCATGAGGATGAAGGTGAGGAAATAGGTGGTGCCGGAGTTCTTGCCCAGGATGGTGGTCTGGCCCTGGGCTTCGGTGCCTTCAATGGCGTTGAAGTCCTCCATGGTGAGGCCGTGGCTGGTGATGAGCTGGGCTTTTTTGAGGGTGGTGAGGGCGCTTTGAAAGGCGGTGTCCCGGGTGTCGTACATGCTGCGGTCCTGGTAGATGGCTTCGTAGCCCAGGTCCGGGGTCACCACAAAGCCCACCTCGATGCTGCCGGCCTGCAGGGCGGCCACCAGGTCCTCCCTGCTGTCCATGAGCCGGGGATTGGGGCCGGTGACGGGGGCCAGCAGCGCTTTGATGTCCTCATTGGGGAGGACATAGGCGGCCTTGGCATCCACGCTGTCGGCGGCTACTACTGATTCATCCCCTCTGCCGGTTTCAAACAGGGCGATGATGCGGGGCACGCTGGTGCCCAGGAGGGCCAGGATCATCATGATGACCATGGTCACGATGCCGGCCTTCTTGGTCAACTGGGTTTTGAGCTCGTAATTGAAAACGGTTGAAAAATGCTTCATGCCTGCTCACCTACTTTCCGGATGAAGATGTCTGTGAGGCTGGGTTCGTAGAGGCCGAAGCTGTGGAGCCGGACCTCTTTTTCTGCCAGCCAGGCCATCAGCTGCGCCTGCAGGTCCTGGCCCCGGGTGTCCAGGATCAGGCTGCCGTTGCGGCGGGTGATGTGAAGCTGGGGGAAGGCAGCCTGCAGCTGGTCCTTCAGCGCGTCCAGGTCGCCTTCCGCCAGGCTCAGCTGCAGCTTGTCCTGGCCTTCCTCCCGCTTGATCTGCTTGAGGTCCCCGGTGAGGAGGATGTTCCCCTCGTGGATCAGGGTGACGTCGTCGCAGACCTCCTCCACATAGCTCATCTGGTGGGAGGAGAAGATCACCAGCCGGCCCTCTTTGACAAAGTCGGCGATGGTGTCCTTGAACACCTGGGCGTTGACGGGGTCCAGGCCGGAGAAGGGCTCGTCCAGGATGAGGATCTCCGGCTCGTTGAGGAAGGACTGGGCAATCTGGATCTTCTGCTGGTTGCCTTTTGAGAGGGTTTCCAGCTTCTTCTTTTTGAAGTCCGACAGGCCGAAGTAGTCGATCCAGTAATGGGCGGTTTTCAGAGCGCTGGCCCTGTCGGCGCCCCTGAGCATGGCAAAATAGACGAGCTGGCCCAGCACATCGTTTTTCTGGTACATGCCCCGCTCCTCGGGCAGGTAGCCGATGCGCTTTTCCCAGGGGCGGAAGGGCTGGCCGTCCAGCAAAAACTGGCCGCTGTCCTGGCGGAACACGTCCATGAGGCAGCGGATGGTGGTGGACTTGCCGGCGCCGTTGCGGCCCAGGAAGCCCATGGCCCGGCCGGAGACGACGGAAAAGGAGATGCCGTGGAGGATCTCCTTGTCGCCAAAGCTTTTTCTGATGTCCAGTACGTCGAGTTTCATGGTCCCTCCTCCTGTGTGAATACGGGATGACACGGTATTATACCACACATTAATTCGCCGAAGTGTCAGCAGACACTTCGGCGGATGGGGGGAGCGGGCGTTTTCCCTTGGTCACTTCGCTCCCGGCCAGGGAAAACGCATGGAAAGAATTGCTTCGCAATTCGCCCCGCACGCCCGGCAGAGCCGGGCGATACGATTTCAGTCAGAGGGCGCTGCCCTCTGAAACTCCCTTTGGTTGACTGATATCTGCCACAGCGGCATCCTTGGGCAGGCTGGCCCGCTGGGCCACAACGATGGCGATGAACATCAGGATGCTGCCCAGCAGCTCCCGGGTGGTGAGGCCCTCATTCAGTACGATGAGGCCGGTCAACACGGCGAAGACGGCCTCCAGGCTCATCAGCAGGGAGGCCACGGCAGGGGGCGTGCTCCTCTGGGCCAGGATCTGCAGGGTGTAGGCCACGCCGGAGGAGAGAACGCCGGCGTAGACCAGGGGCCAGAAGGCCAGGCGGATGGCATGAATGGTGGGGGCTTCCCAGATGAACATGGCGGCGGAGGACAGGACCCCGCACACCAGAAACTGGATGGCGCACAGCTTCACCCCGTCCACCCGGACGCTGTAATGGTCCACCAGCAAAATCTGGATGGAAAAGAAAAAGGCGCCGATGATGAGGAGGACATCCCCCCGGGAGATGGTGAAGGCCTCGGTGACGCTTAAGAGGTACAGGCCGGCTGCCGCGATGAGGACGGCCAGCCAGAGTCCGGCCTTGGCCTTGTGACCCAGGAACAGGCCGTAGATGGGCACGATGACGATGTACAGGGCGGTGATGAAGCCCGCCTTCCCGGCGGTGGTTTCCATGATGCCAAACTGCTGCAGGTTGATGGCGATGAACAGCACCAGGCCGCAGAGCACGCCGCCCACCCACAGGTTTTTCCGGTGGCTGCTATGGGGCCGGATGCCTTTTTTGCGCTTCAAGGCGTCCATGATATGGATGACGGGCAGGAGGGCCAGGGCCCCCATCAGGGAGCGCAGGGCCTGGAAGGTGAAGGGGTCCAGGTGCCGGGCGCCCAGGCTCTGGGCCACAAAGGTGCTGCCCCAGATGATGGCGGCGATGAGCAGCATCAGGCTGCCGGCATGCTTTCTGTTGGTCAAAGCTCACCCTGCCTTTACCGTGTAATGGGGCTATTCTATGCAGTTTTGGCCTGGTCCGTCAAGGAGCACCCGAATCTTGGTCGCACAGCTGCCCCGTATTATTGGACCAGGAGGTTAATCAGGGCCAGGATTTCATCTGCATCCACTTCATTGTTGGCATTGGCATCGATGTTGCCAGGACATAGCAAGGGTACCTTGCTGATGAGAAACTCGATGACAGCTTGCAAGTCCTCAATCTCAATGTCACCGTTTCCGTCGGCATCTCCGGGCATCGGTTCGCTTGAAAGGATGGGGATCAGGAGGGAGTCAAACTGCTTTCTTCCTATCAAATCCCGGACGGTTATGTTAACTTGCAGAAATTTGCGAGCCTCTTCTGGTACAGTAAAGTCAATACTGGTATCACTTGTGGCAGCAAACCATCCGCCAGAAAGCACATCATTGACGGAGTAATATATCAAAACATCTGGTATCCAGGGTGGTTGCCCCCCGGTCAACGTCCAGGTGATGTGCGCTGTATCCCCAGGAAACAGTCCTTTTTCTTCTGCTTTCAGGACCATGGTCAGGGGGGAGGGGTCATACAAAGTGACGGGAAATGGCCCTTGAGAAGCGTTACCAGAAGCTTCATCCCGGATATTGAAATGCAAGTTGGCTTCATTGAAATAGGGTGGTAGACTGAAATACATATTGCCTTCTGCTGGAACTTTAACAGGCTCTGGGCTTGGGATAAGATTTGGGTCGTCATAGCTCTCATCTAATTCCAGGTGATAAGATAAGGTATAGGGTGGGGTCCCGCCGGTGATTTTCCAACTGCCCCTGACTGTGGTTTCGCCGAGATTCACAGTGTCTTTCTCCAGGGTCATTGTGAAGGCAAGAGGGCCTACAGGGTCAGGGTACACGGGCTCTGGCTCTTCGGGCACAGTGCCGGTGAGGGGGATGAGGATTTGTCGAAGAACCTCTTGCTGGTTTATGTCCGTAAAACGGATATTGATGCGCATTTGGCTGCCATTTATTTTAGGCTGAACAAGCAATTTTCCAACTATCCCCCCTGAGGAAAAACCCCTTTCGAGAACCCAGGCATTGCTTGGGTCAAGGATTTCAACAAGGCCGCTGGTTGTCACATGCTCTGTTGCGCCGTTGACACGCCATTGTAGCAATGTGCTCTCATTTTTTGAAAGGTCAAGGGATTCTTTGCTGGAAACAAACAAGACCTGAAAGGGATCTTCAGCTGCCGACATGTTGGAAATGAGGGAAAAGAACATGATCATGACCAGGCACAGAGCAAGTGCCTTGTTCAAAGGCCTAAATTGTGTGTTGAACATTGGTTTTCACCTCTTTTATTGTTATTGATGGGATAAACAGGTCAATCAGTTGAATCGCTGGCTTTATCATGTTGGTTCAAGGCAAAACAACCCGCTTAAGTACATTGATGGTATCAAACAACTGTGCTGGCTGTCAATCATGTGAATCTGGAGAGCTTGCCGTCCTTATTCCTGATGTATCTGGTTCCCCTGCCCTTCCCCAAACGGATGATGCGCTGGCTCCTTACCAAATCCCCCAGCACCTTTTCCACAGTGGATTGGCTGATGTCTGGCAGCAGGCTTAGAATCTCGGCTTTGGATACAGGCACCAAGCTGTTTAGGACCACAGCTTCAATCCGGGCGGTCTTGGTGAAGGAACCATCCCCCACCACAGCAAAGCGGTGGTCCAAGTCTTTGTAACAACGGTTCAAGGTGGAAAGAAAGTCCAGAATAAAGGGGACATAGCTGTTTTCCCCCTGCTGCCATCCCTGGGAGGATTGATGCAGGGCTTCGTAATACAGGTCTTTATGCTGATTGATTTGCTCTTCAAATGAGATGTACCGCCCCACATCAAAGCCTGCAAGCTTCGTCAGCAGCAGGGTCAACAGCCTGGAAACCCGTCCGTTGCCGTCCCTAAAGGGGTGAATACAGAGGAAATCCAGGATGACACAGGGGATGAGAAGAAGGGGGTTGATTTTCGGGTTGGCACGGGCTTCCTGATAAGCCAGTACCAGTTGTTCCATGGCTTCTTCTGTTTCGTGGGCGGGCGTGGGCTGAAAACGAACGCTGCGCCTTCCCTGGTCGTCCACCTCCAGAATGACATTGTCTATGGTTTTATACTGTCCACCATCCGAATATCCTGCTACCCGCATCATCAAGGCATGCAGGCCCTTGATGTCCTGCCCGCAAAAGTCCAGATGCTGCCCCTGGGTGTGTACCAGATTCAGGGCATCCCGGTAGCCTGCTATTTCCATCTCATCATGGTTTTTGGGTGCGCTTGATCGGTTTACAATCTGTCGGATGCGTTCATCGCTGGTGATGATGCCCTCAATGGCATTGGAGCTCTTCACCGATTGAATTCTGGCAACATAGGCCAGCTCCGTATAGATCTTTTGGTGCTTCCTTTGTCGTTCCTTGTTGGCAGTGTTCAGCTGGTAGATGCTGGCGGTCAGGTTAATCAACTCACTGGGCAGCAAGTCCGTAGCCAGAAAAGCGTAATCAAAGCATCGCATGGCTTAAATCCCCCTATCTGCACATAATATACAGAAAAATATGCAGAAAGTCCAGAAGAACTGCACATTATCTGATTACAATGATGCAGTTTCATTCTTTGCTGCGCAGTTTCTGGCATTGCCCCGGGGGCAGCTTTTTATCCATCCTGACAATTGTGGCCTTCTTGCTTGACTGAGGTATAATGGCAGGGGCGTTCCTGATATTGAAACGCCCGGAACAGGAGGGAGCTTCCTTGCTTGAACTGCAGAATGTAAACTGGACCCTGCCCACGGGCGAGGTCATCATTGAGAACCTGAACCTGCGGATTCCCGCAGGCAAATTAAGCGTGGTCACCGGGCCCAATGGCGGCGGCAAGACCACCCTGGCCAAACTGATCGCCGGCCTGGTGCAGCCCACCGCCGGCCGGATTTATTACAAGGGGGACGACATCACGGACCTGGACATCACCCAGCGGGCCCGGCTGGGCATCAGCTTCGGCTTCCAGACCCCTGTGCGCTTCAAGGGCCTGACGGTGCAGGGCCTGCTGGAAACGGCGGCCGGCCGGGGGCTGAGTTTTGATGAATTGTGCGAGCTCACCGGCATGGTGGGGCTGTGCACCGTGGACTATATCGACCGGGACGTGGACGTGAGCCTGTCCGGCGGGGAAATCAAGCGGGTGGAGATCGCCTCCGTCCTGGCCCGGGGCACCGCCCTGTCCATCTTTGACGAGCCGGAGGCGGGGATCGACATGTGGAGTTTCAACGGCCTGGTGGAGGTGTTCAGCGGCCTGAAGAACCAGGGTAAGACCCTGATTGTCATCTCCCACCAGCAGCGCCTGCTGGACATCGCGGACGAGATCATCGTCCTGTCCGCCGGCCACCTGCGGGACCAGGGACCCAAGGACGAGGTAATGCCCGGCCTGCTGGCGGGGGAGATTGCCGGCCATTGCCCGGTGGGGCGGAAGGAGAGCGCATGAAAAACATCGTGCCCCTAAGCCCCATCGCCGAAGGCCTGCTCAAAACCGTGGCAGGCTATGACGGCGAATTCAAAGGCGCCTATAACATCCGCCAGGACACGGAGTGCGCCGGGCGCCGCTCCAGCGACAACATCAAGATTCTGCCCCACCGGGAGGGCAAGCCGGGGATCGAAATCCATGTGGCCCCCGGCACCAAGGAGGAGACCGTCTTCATCCCCGCCACGGTGACCCGGGGGGATGTGGCGGACCTGACCTACAACGATTTCTACATCGGCGAGGAGGCCAGCGTCATCATCGTGGCGGGCTGCGGCGTGCACACGGACGATGACCTGGAGGCCAAGCACAACGGCGTCCACCGCTTCTTTGTGGGGAAAAACGCCAGCGTGCTGTATGAGGAAAAGCACATCGGGGAGGGCAGCGGCACCGGCCGCCGCCGGATTGACCCCGTCAGTGACATCTACCTGGAAGAAGGCGCCCGGATGACCATGGACACCATCCAGCTCTCCGGCGTGGACTATACGGACCGGGTCACCACAGCAGCGCTGAAAGCCCGGGCCAAGCTGATTGTGCGGGAACGCCTGATGACCACGGGGGAGGAGCTGGCCAAAACCCGCTTTGACGTGGTGCTGGAGGGGGAGGACAGCGGCTGCGACCTGGTGAGCCGCTCCGTGGCCCGGGGCCAAAGCCGCCAGGAGTTCTTCAGCCGGGTGGTGGGCAAGGCCCGCTGCCATGGGCACTCCGCCTGCGACGCCATCGTGGCGGACGAGGCCGTGGTCACCGCGGCCCCCCAGCTGGACGCCCTAAGCCCCGACGCCGCCCTGATCCACGAAGCCGCCATCGGCAAGATCGCCGGGGAGCAGATTTTGAAGCTGCGCACCCTGGGGCTGACGGAGGAGGAGGCGGAGGCGAAGATTGTGGAAGGCTTTCTGAAATAAAAAAGCTGGCGGTGTATGCCGTCCGAGTGACAATAAACAAAGCGACAGCCATTGCGCTGTCGCTTTGTTCATCAAAACCATATCCAGGGGAGTTTCAGAGGGCGCAGCCCTCTGATTTGAATCGTATCGCCCGGCTCTGCCGGGCGTGCGGGGCGGTTTGCGAAGCAAACCATTCCGCGCATTTTCACCGGCCGGGAGTGAAACGACCAGGTGAAAATGCCCGTTCTTCTAAACCGCCCAAGTGACCGCAGTCACTTGGGCGAGCGAAGCGTTAAATGTGCCGACCCTCGGCATCATGCAGCATGTTGTTGCGCAGGGTCCACAGCTTGTGGGACCAGTCCACCTTGAAGGCGGTGGGGAAGATGAGCCGCAGGTGCTGCTCCCAGATGGTGGCCTCGTCCTGTTCCCGGTAGTCTCGGATGGCCATCAGGCCGGGCAGCTCCGCCACCGGCTGCCCGTCCCGGACCAGGGGGGTCAGCAGCTTTTTGAGGGAATAATGGGTGAGGGTCATCCTTTTCCAGGTGTCCTGGGGGTCAAAGATGGTGAGGGGCTCGTTTTCGTCAATCACCTCGTCTGCCAGGGTGATCAGGTCGGCCACCGCCATGCCCTGGGGGTCGTAGATGCGGTACAGCTCCTGAAGCCCCGGCAGGGTCACCTTGATGGGGTTGTCGCTGCGCTTGATCTTGGGCTGCAGCACCCCGTCGGTTTCCAGGGCGCACATCTTGTACACCCCACCAAAGGCGGAGCGGTCGGCACTGGTGATCAATTTGGTGCCCACCCCCCACAGGTCGATCCGGGCGCCCTGCAGCTTTAGGTCCCGGATGATGGTCTCGTCCAGGTCGTTGCTGGCGCAGATGATCACCTCGGGGAAGCCGGCCTCGTCCAGCATCTGCCGTGCCTGCTGGCTTAAATAGGCCAGGTCGCCGGAATCCAGGCGGATGCCCAGGGGGCGGCCGCCTTTGGCCCGCAGTTCCTCAAACACCATGATGGCGTTGGGTACGCCGGAGTTTAAGGTGTCATAGGTGTCCACCAGCAGCAGGGCGTTGTCCGGGAAGCTGTCCGCATAGGCCCGGAAGGCCTCCACTTCGCTTTCAAAGCTCATCACCCAGCTGTGGGCATGGGTACCGGCCACAGGGATGTTGAAGGTCTGCCCGGCCAAGACGTTGGAGGTGGAGGAGCAGCCGCCGATGACGGCGGCCCGGGCGCCATAGATGCCGGCATCGGGGCCCTGGGCCCGGCGCAGGCCAAACTCCATCACCTTGTCCTTCCCGGCGGAGCGGCACACCCGGTTGGCCTTGGTGGCGATCAAGGACTGGTGCCCCACCAAGGTGAGGAGGGCGGTTTCGATGAGCTGGGCCTCCGCCAGGGGGGCGTCCACCCGCACCAGGGGCTCCCCGGGGAAGACGATGGTGCCCTCGGGAATGATGTCGATGGTGCCGGTGAAGCGGAAATCCGTGAGGTAGCTGAGGAAATCCTCATCAAACAGCTTCAGGCTGCGCAGGTAGGCGATGTCCTGCTCCTCAAAGTGCAGGTTCTTGATGTAGTCCAGCAGCTGCTCGTTCCCGGCCATCACCGCATAGCGCAGCCCCGGGGCATCCCGGAAAAACATGGTGAACACCGCCCGCCGGTGCTGCATGCCCTGGCGGTAATAGCCCTGGAGCATGGTGAGCTGGTACAGGTCGGTGAGCATGGTGAGGTTTCTCATCCCAGGTTTCCTTTCAACTGGTCGATGGCGGCCAGCCAGGCGCTGGCGGAGGCGTCGGAGGCCAGGGAGAAATGCAGCCGGGGGGAGAGGGAGACGCCCAGCACGTTGGGCCCGTCCGGCATGCAGTTGCGCTTGAACTGGCTGCTGAAAAAGCGTCTGAAGAAATGGTGCATCCGCTCCAGGATTTCCCGGGCTTCAAAGGTTCCGCCAAAGGCGTTCTTTGCGGCGGTGAGCAGCAGCTGGGGGGAGGCCCCCTGGGTTAAGAAGACGTGGAGGAAGAAATCGTTGAGCACATAGGGCCCCAGCAGCTCCTCGGTCTTCTGCACAATCTGGCCGCCTTCCCCCGGCAGCAATTCCGGGCTGATGGGGGTGTCCAGGATGTCCAGGAGCACCTGGCGCAGCTCGGGGCTTTTGGTGTCGTGGGCTGCCTGGTGCACAATGAGGCGGATGGCGCTTTTGTAGAGGCCGGCGTTGACGCCGTACATGCTCATGTGGTCGCCGCCAAAGGTGGTGAAGCCCAGGGCCAGTTCAGACAGGTCGCCGCTGCCCACCATCAGGCCCTGCACCTGGTTGGCCTTGTCCATCAGCACCTGGGTGCGCTCCCGGGCCTGGGCGTTTTCATAGGCGGCGTCGTACACATCCTCGTCCTGGCCGATGTCTGAAAAATGCTGGTGAATGCTGGTGGTCAGGTCGATGGCCCGGGGCACCAGGCCCATGGCCTCCATGAGCCGGATGGCGTTTTCCTTGGTCTTGCCGGAGCTGCCCAGGCCGGGCAGGGAATAGGCGTAGAGGGTGGTGGTGGGCAGGTCCAGGATTTCAAAGGCCCGCTTGGTGACCAGCAGGGCCATGGTGGAGTCCAGCCCGCCGGAGACGCCGATGGTGGCGGCCTTGATGCCGATGCGCCCCATCCGGGTGGCCAGGCCCCGGGCGGCGATTTCCAGGCTGTCCCGGCACCACAGGGCGCGCAGGGCGCCCTCCTTGGGGGCATAGGGCATCTGCATGTCCCAGGGCACCCGCACCCCGAAGCCCTGTTCAAAGGTTTTTTTGTGCACGCTGTCCAGGCTCACATCGGCCACGGCAGCGCCGCCGGAAAAGGCGTCGGCAGCGGCCAGGGCCTCCCCCTCCTGGCAGATCACCGCGTCCCCGGGGTAGACCAGGTCGGTGGTGGACTCCTGCCCCCCGGCATTGGCATACACCAGGGCGCAGCCGCCAAAGGGCCGGCTTTTCAGGTTCACCGGCTGCAGGGAGGTGAGGCAGGCCTGGGCCGGGCTCAGGGCCGGCAGCGCCAGCAGGGAGGGGTTGATGCCCTTGAACATCACCCGGGGCGGCTCCAGGTCGTCATAGAAGCGCACCAGGGCCATATAGCGGCCCTTCTTCCCGAAATGGAGGTGGTCCTCCGGGGAGCAGGGCACGGTGCGGCCGTCCAGAATCATCCGGCCCATGGTTCCCGGCCGGAAGAAGGGCAGCTGGTGGGGCTGCAGGTTCTGCTTGAAAACAAAGGCGGCTATCCGCCCCTCCTCCACCAGGGCCAGGGCGTTGTAGGGCAGGCCGCTGGGCCCGTCCCAGACGGGCAGGCCAAAGACGCAGCGCATCCTGCCGCAGGCCTCTGCAATCTGCAGCGCGGCCTTCATGCAGGCGCTGGCCAGGGTGGAATGGGTGAACAGGCTGCCCATGGCGCTGCCGGTCAGGCATAGTTCGGGCAGCACCAGCAGCTGGACCTCTTTCGCGCGGGCTTCTTCGATGCGGCTCAGGATGGCGCTGGTATTGCCTGCGACATCCCCCGGCGCGCCGAAAAGGGGAGCACAAGCCATCACCCGCAGGGTGTTTTCCACGTGTTCACACTTTCTGCTGCAACAGCAACAAAATTTCCGACGCCATCCATGATAAACATTTGGCCGGGGGATGGCAAGCGGTGGCCAAGACTGTGCACAAAGGATATAATACTAAACGCACTCATTAATGCTTCCATGAATCGGTATTTTTGCGTCTCTGCGTCGTCTCATTCACTCAGCGTAGGCTACGGCTACGCCTCGTTCCTTCGACTTAGCAGAGCCACCAAAAATCCTCGATTCCTGAGTGCATTAACTCGTGTGTTTAGTATAATCAAAGCAGCAAAACCGGGAGGGCAGACATGCGGCTTGGCATTTTGGGCGGCACCTTCGACCCCATCCACCTGGGGCATGTATCCGTGGCGGAGGCCGCCTATACGGAAGCAGGGCTGGACAGCGTCCTGTTCCTGCCGGACGGGGACCCGCCCCACAAAACCCCGGGGGCTTCGGGGGCCGACCGCCTCCACATGGTGGAACTGGCCATCGCCGGCAGGCCGCAGTTCACTGTCAGCGACATGGAGCTGCGTCGCCCCGGCCGCACCTACACCGTGGACACCCTGATTGCCCTCATCAACGAAGACAGCAGCCGGGAGTTGTACTACATCATCGGCACCGACACCCTGCTGCAGTTTCCCACCTGGAAGACCGCCTGGAAGGTGGCCACCCTGTGCAGGATGCTGGTGGTGCCCAGGCCGGGAAACAACCTGGAGGAGATTCACTGGTTCATGGGCAAGCTCCACGCTGATTATGGCCTGAATAGCCAGCTGCTGACCCAGGCGGGGCCGGACATCTCCTCCACCCGGGTGCGGGAACTGGCGGCAAGCGGCCAGCCCGTGTCTCACCTGGTGCCCGGGCCGGTGGCCCGCTACATCAAAAAGCAAGGCCTATACCAATGAACCCTTGCCCAGACGCGCCGTCATGACCGCTTGGCGCCTGGGGCCTGCCGCCCCTGTCCAGGGGCTACACTTGAAGGAGGGCATATGAAACACAGCAAGCGAAGAACCGTGCTGCTGCTTCCCCCGGGGGGCGAGATCACAAGGCAGAGCGAGGGCAGTTTCCTGCGGCTGAAGGACGGCGGCATCCTCTTTGTGTGGAGCCGCTTTTTGGGGGACTGGATCGACGACGCCCCCTCGGACATCCTGGGCATCACCTCCTATGACGAGGGGGAGAGCTGGTCTGAGCCCCGCACCCTCATCACCGGCAGGCAGTTCGGCGTGGACAACGTGATGAGCTGCAGCCTCCTGCGCATGGCCAACGGGGACCTGGGCCTGTACTACCTGGTGAAGGCCAGCCCCTGGGCCAACCAGGTGTGGCTGTCCCGCTCCAGGGACGAGGGGCAAAGCTTTGACCCGCCCCGCCAGTGCTCCTTCCACCGGGGAGAGGGCCTCTACGTCATCAACAACCACCGGGTGCAGCGGCTGAGCAGCGGCCGCATCATCATCCCCCTGGCCTTCCACCGGGTGTCCAGACTGGAAGGCGACCGGCGCTATTTTGACGGCCGCGCCGTCACGGTCTTCCTGTATTCAGACGACGACGGCGTTAGTTATCACGAAAGCCCCCAGACGGTGTCCATGCCCAGCACCCGTTCCAATTCCGGGTTGCAGGAGCCCGGGGTTATTGAGCTGGCAGACAACCTCCTCTGGGGCTACGCCCGCACGGACATGATGTTCCAGTACGAGTTTTTCTCCCTGGACGGGGGGCTGTCCTGGACCCAGGCCCAGCCTTCCCGCTTCACCTCCCCCAACGCCCCCATGCTGGTGGTCCGGGAGCCGGGCACCCAGACCCTGTACGCCATCTTCAACCCCATCCCCAACTACCTGGGCCGGCAGACGCCCCCAGCCACGGCGGGCCGCACGCCCTTTGTCTACTGCAAAAGCGCGGACAACGGGCACAGCTGGGCGGAGCTCGTCATCATTGAGGACGACCCCGGCTGCGGCTATTGCTACCCGGCCACCCTGTTCACTAAGGACGGCTGTCTCCTACTCAGCTATTGCTCTGGCGCTTCCGACCAGCCCTTCTGCCTCACCCAGACCACCCTGTCCAAGATCGACCTGACCCAACAGTCTTAACCCGCGATCCCCGAGGGAAAACGAGAAGCCCCGTGCAGTCTGCCGCGGGGCTTGCGCTCATGCTGTTGCCGGCGCTGCTGTACACCCCGAAAACAGGCAATAAAAAACCGCCCCGAGGGGCGGCTTTGTCTGTCAGGGATTAATAACGGCTCTGGTTGTGCTTGCCGTAGCAGTCGTGGCAGTACACGGGACGGTCGCCGCGGGGCTGGAAGGGCACCTGGGTGGTGGCGCCGCATTCGTCGCAGATCACGGAGAACATCTGGCGCTCGCCGCGGTTCTGGCTGCGGCGGTTGGCACGGCAGCTGGGGCAGCGGCCAGGCTCGTTCTGAAAGCCTTTTTCGGCATAGAAAGCTTGCTCGGAGGAGGTGAAGGGGAATTGGGTGCCGCACTCGCGGCAGGTCAGGGTTTTGTCGGTGTACATGTGTGTCATGTCCCTCCTTGATAATTGTCCAAACCGGTGCGATCTTAGGTTCCGTGGCTGAACGCATCAGTTTGGCCTGATGAACTACCGGAGGAACACCTGAATCCCTGGGCTTGGTCCACAGGCATCCTAACACATCTATTTTGCTTTGTATAGTGTCCTGCATAAGTTTTTTGGGAAAACTTCGTCCAGCCTGCCGGATAATTCGCCCCTAGATGGAAGAAACGGCGGAATTATAGTAGAATATGCACAGGAAGAAACAGGAGGACAGGATATGGCCCAGTGTTTGATCAACACCCCCCTGGGGGACATGCTGGCGGTGGAGGCAGACGGCGCCCTCACAGCCCTGGATTTTCTGCCGGAAGGGGCCCAGGTGGCAGCCGGGGACGACACCCCGCTGCTGCGCCGGGTGAAGGCGCAGCTAACGGCCTATTTCGCCGGGGAGCTGCAGGCCTTTGACCTGCCCATCAAGCCCCGGGGCACGGATTTCCAGCAGAAGGTCTGGCAGCGGCTTTTAAACATCCCCTATGGCGAAACCCGCAGCTACGGGCAGATTGCAAAGGAGATCGGCCAGCCGGGGGCGTCCCGGGCGGTGGGCCAGGCCAACAACCGCAACCCCATCGCCATCGTGGTGCCCTGCCACCGGGTGGTGGGCGCAAGCGGCAGCATGACCGGCTACGGCGGCGGCCTGCCCCGGAAGGAAGCCTTGCTGGAGCTGGAGAAAACGCCTTGAAAACCCCCGGTTTTCCGGCTATACTGAACTGGTAAAAAAGAGAGGAGCGCACGCTATGAAGATTATGGTTGAAACCTCTGCCCGCCATGCCCATGTGTCCCCGGAGGACCTGGAGACCCTCTTTGGCAAGGGCGCAGAACTCACCTTCCGCAAGGAGCTGTCCCAGCCCGGGCAGTACGCCAGCAACGAAAAAATCAAGGTGGTGGGCCCCCGGGGCGAGCTCAGCGTCACCATCCTGGGCCCCACCCGCAACTTCACCCAGGTGGAGTTGTCCGCCACCGAGGCCCGGCAGATCGGCATCCAGGTGCCAGTGCGGGAGAGCGGCGACATCAAAGGCACCCCCGGCGCCAAGCTGGTGGGCCCCGCAGGGGAGATTGACCTTCAGGAAGGCCTCATCGTGGCCAAGCGCCACATCCACATGACCCCGGAGGACGCGGAACACTTCGGCGTCAAGGACAAGGACATCGTCAGCGTCAAGGTCAACACCCCCGGCCGCGCCCTCACCTTTGGGGACACCCTGGTGCGGGTGCACCCCACCTTCCGCCTCACCATGCACATCGACACCGATGAATCCAACGCGGCCAGCGCCGGCGGCGAGGTCTTCGGCGAACTGGTAAAATAACACCGCACCTATAAAGAACAGCGCCCCGGCAGCAGTGCCGGGGCGCTTTGTCGACAAGGACAGGGCATATACTGGTGGAAAACCGTGTTATTCCGGCTGGCCCCGGTAGTAGCGCACCACCAGCTGGGTGCGGTCCCTCACGTCCAGTTTGGCCAGCAGCTGAGACACATAGTTGCGCACAGTGCCCTCGCTTAAAAACAGCTGCTCTGCAATCTCCCGGTTGGACAGGCCTTCGGCAATCAGCTGCAGCACCGCGTGCTCCCGGTCGGACAGGCCCTCCTCCAGGGGCTTGCCCTGGCTGGGCTTCAGCAAGGGGGGCAGGGCCCGCATGACCTCGCTGCCAAAGACGGTCTGGCCCGAGGCCACGGCCCGCAGGGCGGGGGCAATGGCCTCGAAATCCTGCTTGATCAGATAGCCTTTGGCCCCCAGCTGCAGGGCCTTCAGGATGTACTCGTCATCGGCAAAGGTGGTTAAAAACAGGATCTGGGCCTCCGGGTGCCGGCCCAGGATGGCTTCTGCCGCCTGCAGCCCGGTTTTGGCCTCCATCCGGATGTCCATCAGCAGGATGTCCGGCCGGTTCTCCTGATACAGCTGCAGGGCCTCTTCATAGCTGCTTCCCAGGGCCGCCACCACAAAGCCCGCCTCCTCTTCCAGGATGGTTTTCAGGGCCTGGCAGACGATGCGGTCGTCGTCAATGATCAGAATCTTCAAGGCTGTCCTCCTTGGGCAGGGTGATCAGGATGCGGAAGCCCCGCTCCCTGGAGATATGGATGCTGCCCTTCAGGCTCCGCACCCGCTCTTCCATGGCGTACAGGCCCATGCCGGGGCTGTAGCCTGCTGTCACCTGGCCGTTGTCGTGAATCAACAGCAGCCGGCTGTCCCGCATCTCAGACAAGGTGATGTCCGCCTGGCTGGCGTTGGAATGCCTTGCGATGTTGGACAGGGCCTCCCTGATGATGGCGATGACCACATACTTCTGCTTGAGGGGCAGGTCTGTGGTGCTGTTGTTCACATAGCGTACCGGGCAGGGGGCTTCCTGCAGCAGGCTGCGGATTTCCTGGTCCAATACCAAAACATCCTGGCGGGTGTTGTGCACGCTGTCCCTAATGGCGTTCATGCCGGTGAGGAGGGACTGCTGCAGGGCCTTCATGTCCTCCTTCAGTGGCGGGTCCTTCAAGCGCAGCCCCAGGGCCTGGGCCTGCAGAATGCCCCGGGACAGCATGTGGCCCACGTGGTCGTGGATGTCCCGTGCGATGCGGTTGCGCTCCTGGGCCACGGCCAGCTTCACCGCCGCCTCGCTGTCCCGCTGCAGGGAGCGCAGCTCCTGCTGCTTTTGGATGCTTTGCAGGGAGGAATCGTCCAGCACGGCAAAATAGCGTGCCTCCACCTGCTGGTGCCGCCGGTCCTTCCATGCAAGCAGCAGGGCCAACAGCAAAAACAGCAACAGCTGCCCCTCCGCTAAGGGCAGGTGCAGCAGCAGGGGGAGCGCCAGGGCAGGCAGGGAGAGGGAGCGGCCGGGCCGGGACAGGGCCAGGTAGAGCATCAGGGGCAAAAACGCCAGCAGCTGGGGCTGGAAGCTGGCGCCTGCCACAAAGCCGGCCAGGGACAGGTGAACCGGCCAGGCCCTGCCCGGCAGGTTCATGAGGAGGGCCGCCAAAAGCCCCAGCAGGATGCTGACGATGACGCCATCCACCGGCTGTGCGGACAACAGGCTGTACAGGCCCGACAGCAGCAGCAGGGCCTGGCTTGAACCCGTCATCCAATTCATGAAAACACCTCCCGGCCATTTTACCACAGCACATGACAAATGTCATAGAAAAACGGTGACAGCCGCCACTGTCAGGCCCTGCCCATCTGTTTACAATCAAATCAAATGAAGGAGGACAGGCAAGATGATTGAACTGACCAATGTGGTGAAACGCTACGGCGATCTGGTGGCCCTGGACCATTTTAACCTGCAGGTGGAACAGGGGCAGATTTATGGCCTCCTGGGCCCCAACGGCTCGGGCAAATCCACCGCCATCAACAGCATGCTGGCCCTCCTGGCCATCCAGAAGGGGGAGATCCGCATCTTTGGCGAGCCCATGACCCCCACCTCCTACCACCTCAAGCGGGACATCGGCCTGGTGCCCCAGGAAGTGGCGGTGATGGAGGAGTTGACGGTGCAGGAGAACATCGACTACTTCTGCGGCCTGTATATCAGCGACCACCGGAAGCGCAAGCAGCTGGTGGAGGAGGCCATCGCCTTCACCGGCCTGGACAAATTCCGCAAATTCCTGCCCAAGAAGCTGTCAGGCGGCCTGAAACGCCGGCTCAACATCGCCTGCGGCATCGCCCACAAGCCCCGGCTGCTGATTCTGGACGAGCCCACCGTGGCGGTGGACCCCCAAAGCCGCAACAGCATCTTGGAGGGCATCCAGGAGCTCAACCGCCAGGGCACCACGGTGCTGTACACCAGCCACTACATGGAGGAGGTGGAGCAGATCTGCACCATGATCACCATCATGGACAAGGGCAAGGGCATCCTGACCGGCACCCGGGAGGAGCTCACTGCCGCTGTGAAACTGGGGGACCAGGTGAGCCTGCGGCTCTTAAACCACACAGAGGAGGACCTGGAGGCCATCCGCTCCCTGCCCTTCATCAACCGGGCAGACCTAATGGAGGACCGCCTGGTCCTCACCATCCAGCGGGGTGAATCCAGGCTGGCCAGCCTCATCCACACCCTGGAAAATCGGAACATCGCCGTGGCGGAACTGAACGTGCGCCAGCCCAGCCTGAACGATGTCTTCCTGGAGATCACCGGAAAGGAGCTGCGGGACCATGTTTCTTAATGTCTACCGCTACAACCTGAAGTCGGCCTTCCGGCAGAAGATCATGCTGTTCTGGAGCCTGGCCTTCCCCATCCTGATGGCCACCTTCTTCTTCGTTGCCTTTGGCAACATCGGCGCAAGCGAGCGGCTGAAGGAGCCCATCCGGATTGCCTATGTGGGGCAGCCCCAGGCCCTCCAGATGGTGAACCTGCGGGACATCCTGGCGCAAATTCCCCTTCATGAGGGCAGCAGCCAGGAGATGTTTGACATCCGGGACGCCAGCGAAGCGGAGGCCCGGGCCCTGGTGCAGGAGAAGCAGGTGTCCGCCGCCGTGGTGGCGGGGGATCCCCCCCGGATCCTGGCGGACAAGGTGTCCGTGTCCCAGGTGGTGGTCAAGCAGGTGGTGGAGCAGGTTGCCACCACCCAGCGCACCATCATGAACCTGATGAGAACAGACCCAAAAGCCCCCTTTCAAGAGATTGCCACGGCGCTCAACACCAGCCAGTACACCCAGGCTGTGCCCGTGAACAAGGATCTGATGCAGCCGGACATCATCTACTATTTCGCCCTCCTGGCCATGGCCAGCCTGGGGGCCAGCACTGCCGGCGCCTTCACCATTGTCAGCCAGCAGGCCAACAAATCCCCGGAGGGGGCCCGCAACACCGTGTCCCCCACCAGCAAATGGTCCCGGGTGTTTGCAAACGGCCTGTCCACCTACACGGTGCAGCTGGCAACCACCCTGGTGGTGGTGGGCTATATCACCCTGGTATTGGGGAAAAGCCTGGGCCGCAGCCTGCCGGAATTGCTGCTCATCGTGGCCATGGGCACCCTGATGGGGGTTGCCATGGGGATGGCCATCGGCGCCCTGTCCCGGGGCAACGAGAACATGATTGTGGGGTTTTCCGTCGGCGCCTACATGCTCAGCAGCTTCCTGGGGGGCTTGATGAGCGCCGACATCCAGCGCCTGGTGGACACCAACCTGCCCTGGCTGGCCGCCATCAACCCCGGCAGCATGATTGTGAAGGCCCTGTATTCCCTGTTTTACTACGGGCAAACGGAGGCCCGCTACCTGCTGCAGATGCTGCTGGCCATCCTGGTGTTTGCAGGCCTGGCAGCCATCAGCCTAAGGAGGCGCTACCATGACAGTATTTAAAAGCTTTTTGAAGGTCGCCAGGCGCAACATCGGCTCTGTGGCCATCTATGTGATCATCATGCTGGTGATGAGCTTCATCATGCTCAGCTACCTGGGCGATACGGGCGGCGACCTTCAGGTGTCCACCAGCGACTACAAGGTGGCCGTCATCAACGGGGACGGGGCGGACCCCCTCACACAGGGGCTGCTCTCTTTCCTGGGCAGCCGTGCGCAGCTGGTGCCCCTGGAAGACACCGGTGAGAAAGCCGTCCTGGTCACCCTGTTCTGGCGGGAGGCGGACCATGTGCTGCGCATCCCGGCGGGCTTCGGCCAGTCCTTGCAGACCGGGCATCCCCTGGCCATCACCACCATGTCCAGCCCCAATGACTATGCCCACATGTATGTGGACACCTATGTGAACCGCTTCCTGGCCACCCTGCGCCTGTACCAGGAGCGCAGCCCGGACATGGATCCGGCCTTGCTACTGGCCCAGGTCAACCAGGACCTGAAGGATGAGGTCATCATCGCCCCGGTATCCGGCCAGGGGGATGCCTACCTCAGCACCGTGTGGTATTTCCGCTATGCCAGCTATACCCTCCTGGCCGCCGTTGCCAGCGGCATGGGGGTTGTCATGGCGGTGCTGCAAAAGAAGCGCCTGGTGATGCGGGCCCGGGTGTCCAGCACCTCAGAAACATCCCGCAACATCCAGCTGTTTTTGGCCGGGCTGCTTTACAGTAGCATCATCTGGCTGGTGCTGGTCATCCTGGGGGTGGCGGTAACCCGGCTGCCCCTGGCCCAGCTGCTCGCCCCCCGGTTCCGCCTGATTTTGTTGAGCAGCTTCCTCTACATGCTCATCTGCATGGCCATCAGCCTGGTGGTCAGCTCCTTCACCCAGAACCGGAATGTCATCACAGGGGTCAACAACGTGATTGCCCTGGGCTCCAGCTTCTTAGGCGGCGTCTTCGTGCCTGTTGAGGTGATGGGGGACCAGGTGGCTGCCATGGGCAAGGCCCTGCCCGCCTACTGGTACACCCAGGCGGTGCGGGGCATCGGCGAGGCCGCAGACAACCTGGGCACCGCCCTGCCCGGCTACTGGCGGCACATGGGCATCCTGGGATTGATGCTGGCGGTGCTCCTGGCCGCCACCCTCCTCATCAACAGCACCAAGCGCCAGCGGGGTTTGTAATATAAATTCTACATGAACACCGCCCCGGAATGATTACCGGGGCGGTGTTTTCCTGCCGGCGGCCGGATCAGGCATCACGCGTCCATAAAGACGCTTTGCAGCTCGCTGCGGCCCTGGATGCCCAGCTTGCGGTAGACGTTCCGGGTGTGGAATTTCACCGTGTCCACGGAGATGTTCATGTCCGCCGCGCATTCCTTGAGCATTTTCCCGGTGAGCAGCAGGTTCATAATCTCCATCTCCCGGGCCGTCAGCCCGGCCTCCTGCATCCGCTGGGCCCGCCGCAGCATGGCAAAGCCTTCCTTCTCGTCCGCCACAAACATCTCCCGGGAGAACACCGGGGAGAGGAGCACGAAGATGACAAACAGCAGCAGGGTCACGGCGCCGCCGATGAGGGGCAGGTGCTGGGGAACATGGCGGTTGAGCAGGTGGGGGCCCATGTGCAGCAGCAGGGAGCTGTTGAACACCACCAGGATGATGAGCCGGAAGCGCTTGTAGCTGGCATAGCGGGACAGGGCGTAGCCCAGCAGGTAGTAGGAGGCGATGTAGCCCATGTGGGTGAAGCCCAGGAGGATGTCCGAGGCCAGCAGGCTCTGCTGCTCGGGCAAGGCCAGGCGCAGGATGTAGGTGACGATCATCCCGGCAAAAAACAGGTTGCACAGATGCCAGGTATTGAAGCGGAAGCTGAAGAAGATGTAGACCGTGGCCAGGAAGACGGCGATGCCCACCAGGCCGATTACCGGGTTGGGCAGGGCGTGGGGCAGGTAGCTGTACAGGAAGCTCACCGCCCGGTGGGCGAAGAAGAAGTACAGCACCACCATGAGGGGCTTCACCCCGGGAAGTTTCCTGGCGCCCACCTGGTCCAGGTAGTCCTCCGGCCGGTAGCCCATCAGGCAGATGAGGGTGGTGAGCACCTAGGCGCCCAGATACAAAGGCCCGCTCACATTCCACAGGGCAGGCAGGGAAAAGACGATCTGGCTGACCAGGGAAAACACCACCGTGATGGCGGTGCCCAGCAGCCGTTCCGCGTCGTTTAAGGCATAGGTGAAGGCAAACAGGGCGATGCCCGCGCTGGCGCCCAGGGTCAGCCCGAACACCAGGCCCAGCCAGGGGGTGATGATGCCGATGGGGGAGAAGACCCAGCCTAAAAAGCTCAGCGCCGTGACGGCTGCCACCACCCGGGCCACCCGGTGGAGCATCCCGGGCCGGGTCAACAGGAAGATGAGCCCAATGCCCAGGGAATAGGCGATGCCCATGATGTACAGCCCGTCCATGTTGAGGATGCGGGGGGCGGAGGCCACCAGGCTGTTTTTCATGTTGGGAAAGATGGGGGCCAGGGAGAAAATCAGCATGTAGCGCAGCCGGGACATGCGAACGCTGCGCAGTGCCTGCTCCAGGCCGTTCCTGCGGCGCTGTCGTACGGGCCTGTTCTCCTGCAGGCCCTTTTTTGTGCTTCTGTTCATGCCTGCCTCCTGGGGGTGGATGGCTCTGGATACAGTATAGCATATTTTAGGGAGGGCTGCTAACCAAAGGTGTAGGTGAAAAACCAGTAAAAAAAGGCACAACCTACCCTTATGGGTAGTTATGTTTTCCGCTTCCCGGGACTACAATCAATGTACAGATATTCATCCTACAGGTCCACGACCGCAGGGAAGGAGGGGGTTGCCGGGCATATCGGTTGGACTGTTTGCTTGCTGATCATCGCAGGTCTTTTCAAATGCCCTGGGCCGCCCTATGAACCGGCCGGCTCAGGGCACGGTGGCTGTTTTGAATGATGTCACCGGATGCATGGAAAGGAGGATGCGCACAGGCGACAGGTATCACTCACACAAGGAGCACCCTGATATGCGCGGGGTGCTCTTCTTTATAATACGCACTCTTTCAAGCGAGAGGTGGGACCCCAGAGTGGACGCCTCCGCCGAGCTTGCGATGTGGAAAGGGAACGCAGGGAGTCCCGACGAGGCTACGCCTCATTCCTGCGACTTGGCAACTCATCAGTTTATGCCGGCTTTCCTGTCGGATGGTTGCGTCCTCAGAGAACCCTGCAATTTTGACCAATACCACCCAAAGGTGTAGGCGAAAACCCGTCAGAAAAACCCAAACCCACCCCTTTGGGTAGTTATGCACAACAGCCATGAAGCCTACAATACAGTCAAAGGTATAAGACGGACCTGAACTTAAAAAGGAGGAATTGAGTTGAGAAACAAATTTACAACCCTTGTATGCTTGACCATGGCCCTGATGCTCATTGCCGCACTGCCGCTCCTGTCCACAGCCGATGAAGAAACCGGGGTAAACGTCAGCGCCCTGACGCCGCAAACCCGGGAGCACCTCTGGTACGAGCTGGGCGCCTGGCTTCGGATGGAAGGCACCTATCCCTTCATGAACCTGAAGCGGGGAGATAATAACCTGGATGTGTTCTTCCTGCAGTACCGCCTGTATGAACTGGGCTACTACGCAAAAGCCTTCGACTACCAGTTCGGTACGGGCACTGAGAACGGCATGAGACTGTTTCAGAAAGCCAACAAGCTGCCAATGACCGGCAAGGCTTCAGTGGCCGATCAGAAACACCTGTACTCCCCTGCCGCCTTGCCCAATCCGGGTTATTCTCTGAACACCGGCAATCTTGGCAGTCCAGGCACCACAAGCCCGCCGAAAAAGAACGCGCCCCTGGTCCCCAACCTCAATGTGATCGGGATTGTAGACCTGAATCCTGAAGTCGTCAGGAAACCTTCCGATGTGAACGCCAATGTAAATAAACCGGGAGGCGGTGTCTCAATCGATCCCAGCTCAATCGTAACCCCCACCCCCGAAACGGTCATCATTGATCTGCCAATCGTTACGCCGAATATTCAAATGCCCGGCGGCGGCGTCTTCAATCCATAAACAAACCCTGCCGGCCAGGCTATAGCCCGGCACAACAGGCTGGGAGCGCCCCCGCAAGAGGGCGCTCCATTGTGCGTCGCCGGGTGGCAGGGTTGTTCCATGAAAGGCTTGACGGGGTCTGGCTCAGTGATCCTTCCGGAACTCCTCCAGCAGCCTGCCGGCCTGGCGGGCCAGCTTGTCCAGCTGCCGGTCCCAGTCCTGGATTTCGTCGTAAATGGGGTCCTCGGCGAAAATCAGGTAGTCCCGCACCGGGTGATTTTTGAGCAGCTCCCGGTCACGGATCCATTCCCCCTGGTAGTAGGCGGTCAGCTCGTTGAGCTGGTCGTTCATGGTTTTGAGTTGTTTCATCAAGGCCTTCAGCTGCGCGTTGTTGCGCACCACGTCCTCATACAGGGTCTGCATGGCCTCGCCCCGTTTGGCGATCTCCTGAATCTTGCTGTTGTCGTCCATGGTGTTCTCCTTATTCAAATGTGATGTCCAGGTCGATATACCTGCCCCGGGGCAGGTACATGTCCTGGCTGGTCACGTTGAAGATGTCCATCAGCCCCCGGACGCGGCACACCTTGATGCGGGCGCTGTCCCCGGCCTTCAGCCCGGGCATGATGCGGTCCAGGTCATTGAAGTCCGCTACGACAGAGCCGTTGATGTCCACCAGGATGTCCCCTGCCCGGATGCCGGCACGGGCGGCCGGGCTGTCCTCCTCCACCGCCTCCACCAGCAGCCCCCGGGGCACCGATTTGCTTTTCCGGGGCGGGAAGCTGTCATCCAGCGCGTACAGCATGCCGCCAAAGCGGGGGCCGGTCATTTCTTCCTCCCCGGTTTTCTGCAGCGGCTGCTGTTTGCCGTCAAACTGCTCCAGCACCTCCCGGATTAAGGGCAGGGCCAGCTTGATGGGGATGCACAGGCCCAGGTTGTCAACCGGGGTGTCGTCCGGGGGCGGGGCGCCGGGCTCCGTGCTGCCGCCCATCTCAAAGACCTTCATGGTGGGCACCCCCACCAGCTGCCCCAGGCTGTTGAACAGGCCGCCGCCGGACATGCCGGGGTTGATGGCGGCGCTGGTCTGGATCATCACCTGCTCCTTTGTCATGTCCAGGCCGTAAGGATCCTCCTGGGGCAGGCCCTGAGCGATGCGGTTCAGGCCGCTCACCACGCCGATGTTGACGGTACGCTCAAAGTTCATGTCCACCGGGGTGCCGATGACAATGGCCCACTCGCCCACCTGCAGCTTGTCCGAGTCCCCGAAGGTGACCTGGGGCAGCTTCAGCCCCGGCACAAACAGGATGGCCAGGTCCAGGTCCAGGTTCTGGTGGACCAGGTAGGCTTCCAGCAGGATGTCCTCGCTTTCCACTGCGAAATGCTGCTCCCCCTGTACCACATGGGCATTGGTAAGGATATGGCCCCAAGGGCTCACCACGGTGCCGGAGCCGCCGCCGGTGATGGCCGGGTCGTCGTCATAGGTGTAGACCCGGCCCCGGGGCGAGCCGCTGTACACATTCACGCTCACCACGCTTTTGCGGGCCTCCTGGATGGGGGCCAGCAGGGGGCTTTGGATCAGGGCGGTGTCGGTGTCGGCCTTCAGCAGCAGGTCGATCTCCGCTGCCGTGGGTGCTTCTGCCAGTGCGGTCAGCCCGGGCAGCAGCAGGGCCAGGGCCGTCAGCAGGGCCAGGATGCGGCGTGTTGTCATAGCAGCCTCCTTGTTGCAGGTTTTTGATTGGACTGGACAAAATCATATCACTTTCAGCGGCTTTTGTATATCAATATTTTTATGCACAGGTTTTATGCATGATGTCCAATAAAAAACCGGCCCTGAAGGATTTCCAGGGCCGGCGTGACCAGGCAAGATCAGAGTTGACGCACCTCCCGCACCGGGCCGCGGAGGGTGACGTTCTGGGCGGCCAGGGCTTCCTTGGCGGCAGCGGTGAGGGCGATGTTGGTGGCCCACCACTCCTTGGTGGGGGCCCAGCAGCGCAAGGTGAACACCAGGGTGCCGTCCTGGATTTTGTCCAGGGTGGCCCCGGGGGCCGGGTCCTTCAGCACGGTGTCGTTGGCGGCGGCCAGGTTCAGCAGCAGGTTGCGGACGCTTTCCACGTCCTCGCTGAAGTCCGTGGTGATGGACAGGTCGATGCGTCGGCTGTCATACCAGGAGAAGTCCGTGACGATGTCGTTGCTCAGTTTGGCGTTGGGCACCACCACCTTCTTGCCGTCCAAAGTTTTGAGGGTGGTGTACATGATGGAAATGCTCTGCACGCTGCCGCTCATGCTGTCCGTCTGGATGAAATCCCCCACCCGGAAGGGCTTGAAGAACAGGATCATCAGCCCGCCTGCAAAATTGCTCAGGCTGCCCTGAAGGGCCAGGCCGATGGCCAGGCCGGCGGAGGTCAGGATGGCGATGAAGCTGGCGGCCGGCACCCCCAGGTAGATCAGCACGGAGATCACCAGCATGAAACGCAGCAGGATGATGGCGGTGTTCTCCAAAAAGCCCTGCAGGCCCTCGTCCAGCTTGCTCTTTTTCAGGGATTTGCTCAACAGGTTGCCGGCAAACTTGATGATTTTCATCCCCACGATGATCATCAGCGCCGCCACGACAATTTTCAGCACCAGATCGGCGGATGCCTTGGCGAAGAATTCCAACAGGCTGCCCCAAACTTCTTTCATGTTCCTGCCCTCCCGGTTGATTTGTACCCTTTGAGTATGCCAAGGAAATCCATACACTGTCAAGGAATATCAGGGTTTTGCGCCCTGCGTTTTCCCACTATACAGTCCTGCATAATCATGTTAGAATAAAAAAAGCAATCAAAAGACAAGAGAGGGAAGATCGATGCCTATCTGTGTATTCAGTGAAGTCGGCGCGCTCCAGGAAGTGCTGGTGCACCGCCCCGGCCCCGAGCTGGAACAGCTGACGCCGCCCCATTTGAGCCGCATGCTCTTTGACGACATCCCCTACTTAAAGGGCGCCCAGGAGGAGCACGACCGCTTCACCCAGGCCCTCCGGGAAGAGGGGGTGCAGGTGCGCTATCTGAAGGACCTGGTGGCAGAAAGCCTCACGGATCAGCAGGTCAAGGAAGCATTCGTCGGGGAGTTTATCACCGCCTCCGGCGCTGTGGCCGTCCACGAGCGGGAGGCCCTCACCCGGCTGCTGCTGGATATGAAGGACACCGCCCGGATGGTGGAGACCACCATGGCCGGCGTCACCTATGAGGACGCGGGCCTCTACACCCGCTATCCCTTAACCCGCCTGGTTAGGCGGGACATGAGCTATCTGCTGGACCCCATCCCCAACCTGTATTTCACCCGGGACCCCTTCGCCACCATCGGCCGGGGCGTGGCCTATTCCAGCATGTTCTCCCAGACCCGCAAGCGGGAAACCCTCTACGGCCGCTACATCATGGAGCACCACCCGGACTACGCCGGCACCATCAAGGCCTGGTACCAGCCCAGCCTGCCCTTCTCCCTGGAAGGGGGCGACATCTTAAACCTGGGCAACGGCGTGTTGGGGGTGGGCCTGTCCCAGCGGACCAAGCCCGAAGCCATCGAGCAATTGTGCCGCAACCTGACCCAGGACCCCGACAGCGGCATCACCAGCATCCTGGTGTTCTACATCCCCAACGTCCGGGCCTTCATGCACCTGGACACCGTGTTCACCCAGGTGGACACCGGGGTTTACACCATCCATCCGGGCATCCTGCCCACTCTGAAGTGCTTCAAGGTGTGGATGGGGGGGCAGCAGCTCTTCGCCCGGGAGCTCGCCGGCAGCCTGGAAGACATCCTGAAGGAGGCCCTCCACCTGGAGGAGGTCACCCTCATTAAATGCGGCGGCTCGGACATGATCGCCGCCGAGCGGGAGCAGTGGAACGACGGCAGCAACACCCTGTGTGTCCGCCCCGGCACCGTCATCGTCTACGACCGCAACACCATCACCAACAAGATCCTCGCCGACCACGGCATCAGGACCATCGAGATCCCCGGCAGCGAACTGGGCCGCGGCCGCGGCGGCCCCCGCTGCATGTCCATGCCCCTGCGCCGGGAACAGCAATGACCGGGGCGGGCCCGGTCCGCCGCTGCCCCTGGGCGGACAACAGCCCCCTGGAGATGGCCTATCACGACCGGGAATGGGGCCGGCCCCTCCGGGAGGACCAGGCGCTGTTTGAGCTGATGATCCTGGAATACATGCAATCCGGCCTCAGCTGGCACCTGGTGCTCTCCCGGCGGGAAGGCATGCGCCAGGCCTTTGACGGCTTTGACCCGGTCCTCATCGCCGGCTATTCCGATGAACGGCTGGCACAGTTGATGGAAGACCCCCGGGTCATCCGGAACCGCCTCAAAATCCAGGCCCTGCGCCAGAACGCCCAGGCCTTTTTGCGGGTGGCCGGGGAGTTTGGCAGTTTTTCCGATTACCTCTGGGGCTTTGTGGCAGGCCAGCCGGTCCGCAACGCCTGGACCGACGTGGGCCAGGTGCCGTCCAAAACCGCCCTATCGGAAGCCATCAGCCGCGACATGAAGCGCCGTGGCTTTGGCTTCATGGGCCCCACCGTCACCTATGCGTACCTGCAGGCAGCCGGCCTGGTGAACGATCACCTGGTGAGCTGCTTTTGCTACGATACTAAACGCACTCTTTAATGCTTCCATGAACCGGTCTGCGTCAGGATTCACTCCACTTCGTTCGCTGCCAGGACAAGCCTGCCAGCTCACTATGTTCCGGAATCCTTCCTTGCGCTTGAAAGCAGGCTTTCAAGCGAGAGGAGGGACCCCGAAGTGGACGCCTCCGCCGAGCTTGCGAGGTGGAAAGGGAACGCAGGGAGTCCCGACGAGGCTACGCTTCGTTCCTTCGACTTAGCAGAGCCATCAAAAATCCTCGGTCCATGAGTGCATTAACTCGTGTGTTTAGTATGAAACAATAAAATAACACCATAAAGGAGGACCCACCCCATGCCCGTCAACCTCAAAGGCCGCAGCTTCCTCACACTCCTTGACTTCAGCCCCCAGGAGATCCGCTACATGCTGGACCTCGCCTTTGACCTGAAGCGTAAAAAGCGCGCCGGCATCCGGGGGGACCTGCTGGCCGGCCGCAACATCGTGCTGCTGTTTGACAAGACCTCCACCCGCACCCGCTGCGCCTTTGAAACGGCCTGCTGGGACGAGGGGGGCAACGCCACCTTCCTGTCCAACTCCCAGATGGGCAAGAAGGAGTCCCTGGAGGACACCGCCAAGGTGCTGGGCCGCTTCTATGACGGCATCGAGTTCCGGGGCTTCGCCCAGCAGACCGTGGTGGACCTGGCCCGCTTCTCCGGCGTGCCGGTGTGGAACGGCCTGACGGACCTTTACCACCCCACCCAGGCCCTGGCGGACGTGATGACCCTGATGGAAAACACCAAAAAGCCCCTGAACGAGTGCAAGCTGGTGTACATGGGGGACGCCCGGAACAACGTGGCCAATTCCCTCATGATCGTCAGCGCCAAACTGGGCATGAAGTTCGCCGCCATCTCCCCCAAGGAGCTGGCCCCCGACCCCGCCCTGGTGCAGGAGATGCGGGAACTGGCCAAGGAAACCGGCGCCCAGATTCAGCTGTCCAACACCCTGGAGGCCCTGGAGGGCGCCGACGCCGTCTACACCGACGTCTGGGTGTCCATGGGGGAGGAGGACAAGTTTGCAGAGCGCATCCAGCTGCTCAAGGACTACCAGGTCAATGCCGCCGCCATGGCGAAGACGGGCAACCCCCAGGCCATCTTCCTCCACTGCCTCCCCGCCTTCCACGACTTGGAAACCGAGACCGGGCGCATGGTGAAAAAGGAGTATGGCCTGTCGGAGATGGAGGTTTCCGACGAGGTCTTCCGCTCCCCCCAGTCCAAGGTATTCGACCAGGCGGAAAACCGCCTACACACCATCAAGGCCGTCATGGTTGCCACCATCGGCCGGCAATAAGAAGGAGGACAGCATGAGAAACGTACGTGTGGCCCTGTGGGGCTTTGGCGCCATGGGCAAGGGCATCGGCCAGACCCTGCTTTCCCGCAAGGGTGTGGAGGTGGTCAGCGTCTGCGACCGCTATGAGGGCTATGTGGGTAAAAGCATCTATGAGATTCTGAATATCCCCCAGGGGGACCGCCCCCAGGTGCAGGTGGTGAATGACATCCACCAGGCCCTGGCGGACAAGCCCGTTGACTGCTGCGTCATCGCCACCGATTCCTTCGTGAAGGACGTCTTCCCCAAGATTGAAGCCGTGGTGAAGGAAGGGGTCAATGTCTTAACCATCGCCGAGGAAATGAGCTACCCCGCCGCCCAGGAGCCGGAACTGGCAGCAAAGATGGACGCCCTGGCAAAGGAGCACGGCGTGTCCATCCTGGGCACCGGCATCAACCCCGGCCTGATGATGGACCTGCTGGCCGTCTGCCTCTCCGGCGCCATGACCGAGGTCACCCACGTCCGCTGCGAGCGGGTGAACAGCTTAAGCCCCTTTGGTGCCACCGTCATGCAGGAGCAGGGCATCGGCATCACCGTGGAGGATTTTGACCGGGGCGTTCAGGACGGCAGCCTGGCCGGCCACGTGGGCTTCCACGAGTCCGCCGCCATGATTGCCAAGGCCTTGAGCATCCCCTATGACAGCCTCCAGCAGCAGATGCTGCCCATCATCACCGAGGTGGACCGCAAAAGCCCCCACGGCTTTGCCGCCAAAGGCCACATCGCCGGCGTCAACATGACCGCCCAGGCCCTGCAGGGGGAGAAAGAGGTCATCAGCCTCATCCATCCCCAGCAGATTGAGCCCGAGCAGGTGGGGGTGGACACCGGGGACTACATCACCCTCAAGGGCACCCCGCCCATTGACATGGCCGTGAAACCCGAGGTCAACGGCGGCCTGGGCACCATCGCCATGGCCTGCAACTGCCTGCCCTTTGTGGTGGCGGCACGGCCCGGCCTCCTCACCATGCTGGATCTGCCCGTGCCCCGCTGCGTCATGGGGGACTACCGGGAGATCGCCTTTCCGGAGGGCCGCCATGCCTAAGAAAGGAGACTGGGTCCTCATCACCAACACCATCCTGCAGCCCGGGGAGCGCGCCCCCCAGGTGCCCGAGGACACCGCCCAGGTGCCCCTCATCCAGTGGGTGAAAGGCCACCTGCTGGCGGACGCCGACATCGGCCAGACCGCCCAAGCCCGCACCCGCACCGGCCGGGTGGTGGAGGGCATCCTGCAAGAGGAAGCTCCGGCCTACAGCCACAGCTTCGGCGCCTTCATCCCGGAATTGCTGGCCGTCCAGGAGGGCATCCGCCAGGCCATGTGGGGGGAGGGTCAAGATGACTGATATGAGCTATACTGCGGTGATGGGCCGCAGAAACCAGATCATGAAGGCAGCCGTAGGGCTGGACTACAGCCAGTTTGAGTCCGGCGGCATCGCCTTTGATTACGAAGCCCTGATGGCCGCCACCGGCCTGACCATGGACCAGGTCATGGAAGTCATGGCTTCCTTCTCTGTGGGCAACACCCCCCTGATTGAGCTGAAGAACATCACCGCCCTGGCCCGGCAATACGCCAAGCCCGGCTACGGTGCCCGCATCCTCATCAAAGACGAGGCCTGCAACCCCTCCGGCTCCTTCAAGGCCCGCCGGGCCGCCCTGTCCGTCCACATGGCCAAGCAAATGGGCTACAAGGGCGTGGTCACCGCCACCAGCGGCAACTACGGCGCCGCCGTGGCCTCCTGCTGCGCCAAGGCCGGCCTCAAGTGCATCGTGGTGCAGGAGTGCTTCGACAGCCGCGGTCAGGGCCAGCCCGAAATCGTGGAAAAGGCCCGCAAATGCGAGGCCCTGGGGGCGGAGGTCATCCAGCTCTCTGTGGGGCCGGAATTGTTCTACGTCTTCCTGCGCCTCCTGGAGCAGACCGGCTACTTCAACGCCTCCCTCTACACCCCCTTTGGCATCCAGGGGGTGGAATCCCTGGGCTATGAAATCGCCCAGCAGTGCCGCAGCCAGTTTGGGAAAGACCCGGACCTGGTGGTGGCCACCAACGCCGGGGGCGGCAACCTCACCGGCACCGCCCGGGGCCTCATCAAGGCCGGCTGCAAGGCCCCTGTTGTGGCCGCCAGCGTGGACTTAAAGGGTCTGCACATGGCCTCTGACCGCCAGTTCAACCGCAAGTCCTTCACCACCGGCCACACCGGCTTTGGCATGCCCTTCACCACCTGGCCGGACCGCTCCGACGTGCCCCGCAGCGCCGCCCGGCCCCTGCGCTACCTGAGCCGCTATGTCACCGTCACCCAGGGGGAGGTCTTCTACACCACGGAGATGCTGGCCATCCTGGAGGGGATGGAGCGGGGCCCCGCCGGCAACACCAGCCTGGCTGCCGCCTTCTCCCTGGCCCAGGAGCTGCCGGAGGACCAGATCCTGGTGGTCCAGGAGACCGAGTACACCGGGGCCGGCAAGCACCAGAACGCCCAGCTGGATTTCGCAAGGAAAAACGGCGTCACCATCACAATCGGCGACCCCCTGGACCAGGTGCCCGGGGAGAGCATCACCCTGCCACAGCACCCCGGCCAGATCAAGGCCCGGGAACTGGACCTGTCCCGCCTGCGCCGCTCCCTCATCAAGCATGCCCTGGGGGACAGCGCCGCCATGCCCGTAGAAAAAGACATCGCCTTCCTGTCTGAGGAAACCGGCGCCGGCCTCGACCAGACCCGCGCCATCATCAAGGAACTGCTGGAGGAAACGCCATGAAACGACCCGATGAATACAATGCCCGCGCCGCCCATTTGAAGGGCCTCACGGACGAGCAGCTCCACGAGCGCTTCTGGGAGCTGGCCAAGCACCTCACCGACCCCCTCTTGAAAATGGGCTGGGAATACACCAGCCCCTCTATCGAGCGCAGCGTCCTGTTGCGCATGGGCTTTTCCTCCCTGGAGGCCAAGGCCCTGGTGGACGCCTGCCTGGAGCACGGCCTCCTGGGCCATGGAGCAGGCCATGTGGTCTACAAGGCCAGCCGCGCCTGGAACAAGGACATCCGGGAGACCGGCCTGGCCCTCATCGCCCTGCCGTCCTGGGACGAGGTCAAAAACATGTTTGAAGGAGGGGCGAAGGATGTCTGATTACAAATTGAATCCCGACCAAGCCCTGGATGTCCGGGAAATCCTGAGTGACCTTGCGAACTACCGCCCCCGCCGCCGGGGCTGGACCTGGCGCAAGCCCGCGCCGGGCCTGAAGATGGGCAGCTTCACCTACCGGGACGCCACCGAGCCTTTGAAGCGCTCCGTGCCCCTGCCCCCCGCCCACCACTTCGGCAACATCGACCCCCAGCCCGCCCCCGTCATCACCACGGAGATTGCCTCCGGCCGCTTTGAGGACGACATCCGCCGCATGCGCATGGCCGCCCACCACGGCGCCGACCACATCATGGTGATCCGCACCGCGGGCCAGAGCCATTTTGACAGCCTCATCGAAGGCACCCCCCAGGGGGTGGGCGGCGTGCCCATCACCCGCAAGCAGGTGCGCGCCCAGCGCAAGGCCCTGGACTACATCGAGGACGAGGTGGGCCGCCCCATCAACTACCACTCCTATGTCTCCGGCGTGGCCGGCCCCGAGATCGCCGTCCTCTTTGCCGAGGAAGGGGTCAACGGTGCCCACCAGGACCCCCAGTACAACGTCATCTACCGCAACATCAACATGCTGCGCTCCTTTGTGGATGCCTGCGAAAGCAAGCATGTCATGGCCTGGGCGGGCATCGCCCAGATTGACGGGGCCCACAACGCCAACGCCACCGCCCGGGATGCCTGGAAGGTGATGCCGGAACTCATGGTGCAGCACGCCATCAACTCCCAGTTTTCCATCGGCTGCGGCATGCGCAGGGACCTCATCTGCCTGTCCACCGTGCCCCCCACCGCCACCCCCGCCCCCTGCATGTACTACGATCTGCCCTATGCCGTGGCCCTCAGGGACCTCTTTGCCGGCTTCCGCATGCGGGCCCAGATGAACACCAAGTACATCCAGTCCTCCGTCCGTGAGGCCACCGTCACCCACGTGCTCAACATGTTCATCTCCAAACTCACCTCTGCCGACATCCAGTCCACCATCACCCCGGACGAAGGCCGCAACGTGCCCTGGCACATCTACAACATCGAGGCCTGCGACACCGCCAAGCAAACCCTGGTGGGCTTGGACGGCCTGATGGACATGGTGGAGCTGAAAACAGACGGCTACCTGAAGGACAAAGCCCGGGAGCTCAAGGAGCGGGCCATCCTCTTCATGGAAGAGATGCTGGAAAACGGCGGCTATTTCAGGGCCGTGGCCGAGGGCCAGTTCGTGGACTCCGGCCTCTACCCCGAGCGCAACGGCGACGGCATCGTCCGGGCCATCGACGGCGGCGTGGGCGCCGGCACCCTCATCCAGCGCAAGGAAGACTACCTGGCCCCCGTCACCGCGCACTTTGGCTACAACAACATCCTCCAGTACGGCCTGGACATGGGGGAGGACCCCAGTGACTTAATCGGCGGCTGCACCTTCCAGAAGCCGGAGCTCATCCAGTACATCGACGAGCTGGACGAGGAGGACAACGTCTACCGCCGCATGGAGGAGACCGAGGCCTTCCGGCAGCCCGGCGGCGAGTACTTGAAGCCCGAGATGGAATGGCTGGCTGACGGCACCGTCATGCTCACCATGTTCTTCCCCACCTCCGAAAAAATCGCCGAGGCCGCCGCCCTGGAGGCCGCCCGTCGCATGAACCTGGAGGAGGCCGAGATCATCTCCCGGGAGATCATGCACCCCGTGGACGGCACCCGCATCGAACTCAAGGCCAAGGTGCCCTTTGAACTGAAGATTTCCGAACTGGAAATCCAGGAGGACCCCGAGGTCTATTCCGATGACGAGCTGCGCGCCGCCTTCGAGGAAAAACCCATGACCGTGGTCTGCGGCACCGTGGGCGAGGACGAGCACTCCGTGGGCCTGCGGGAAATCATCGACATCAAGCACGGCGGCATCGAGAAATACGGCGTCAAGGTGCACTACCTTGGGACATCCGTGCCACCGGAGAAGCTGGTGAACGCCGCCATCGAGCTGGGCGCCCAGGGCATCCTGGCCTCCACCATCATCAGCCACGACAACATCCACTACAAAAACATCGCCCTCATCGACCGCCTGGCCCGGGAACACGGCGTCAGGGACAAACTGGTCTTCTTGGCCGGCGGCACCCAGGTCACCCCCGAACTGGCCCGGGAAGCCGGCGCTGACGAAGGCTTCGGCCGCGGCTCCAAGGGGCCCCATGTGGCCACAGCCCTGGTCAAGCTCCGCAAGGACTGAGGACAGAGAACGGGGGGACGAAGGACCCTGGAAACTTTCTTGAAAGAAAGTTTCCAGACCTTCAAAGAACTTTAGCATTTTCAACATAAGCAGGGCATAGCGCCACCTGATGTATCTTCATCAGGGGTGCTTGCCCATTCAGGTGAATGGGGTCGAGGGGGCTGGCCCCCTCGTGGGTCCAGGGCAAAGCCCTGGGGCTCCCTCGCCCTTTCGCTTCTACGGAAGGAAACTGCGTGAACACAAAGCTTGTGCAGGTAGACGCGCTGGTGGCGGAGATCGGCTCCACCACCACCCTGGTGAGCGCTTTTGACGGCCTGGAGAAGGCCCCGGTGTTTGTGGGCCAGGGGATGGCCCCCACCAGCGTGCTGGAGGGGGATGTCACCATCGGCCTGCAAGCTGCAGTGGCGGACTTGAAGGCCAGGCTGGGGGCAGAGGAATTGACCTGGCGCAGCATGCTGGCGGCATCCAGTGCAGCCGGCGGCCTGTCCATGAGCGTCCACGGCCTGGTGTATGACATGACGGCCCGGGCGGCCCAGATGGCGGCCCTGGGGGCCGGTGCTGTGGTGCGCCAGGTGACGGCGGGGAAGATGGGCCGCTATGAGCAGGAGGCGCTGCGCAAGCTGATGCCCAACCTGATTTTGCTGGCTGGCGGCACGGATTATGGCGACCGGGAGACCGCGGTGTACAACGCCTGGCAGATTGCCCAGCTGCGCCTTGATATCCCCGCCCTGTATGCCGGGAATGTGGCGGCAGCGGATGAGGTCAGGGATATCTTTGAAAAAGAGGGCCAGCCCCTCACGGTGATTGAAAACGTCTACCCCCGCCTGGACCAGTTGAACATCGAGCCGGCTCGGCGGGCCATCCAGGATTTGTTTGAAACCCACATTGTGAAGGCCCCGGGGATGGGGCGCATCCGGGAGATGGTGGGGGGCACCATCCTGCCCACCCCCGGCGCGGTGATGGAGGCCCTGCGCATGCTGCACCCGGTGCTGGGGGACCTGCTGGCGGTGGACATCGGCGGCGCCACCACGGACGTGCATTCAGCGGCCCAAGGCAATGAGGAGATTGCCCGGATCCAGACCCAGCCGGAGCCCTTCTTCAAGCGCACCGTGGAGGGGGACCTGGGCACCTTCGTCAACGCCGGCCAGCTGGCCGGGCTCATCGGTGGCGTAAAGATCGACCGGGAGCTGGGGATGCCCCATGGTGACCTGATGGCGGCCTGGCCGCCCATCCCGAAGACAGCAGAAGAGCAGCGCCTGGCAGCCATCCTGGCCCGGGAGGCGGGCAGCCTGGCCATTCAGCGGCACGCGGGCAAGATCCGCCAGGTGTTTTTGCCGGAGGGCCGCAGGCGCTATGCCGAGGGCAAGGACTTAAGCGAGGCGGGCACCCTGATTGCCACCGGCGGCGCCCTGACCCGGCTGGAAGGCAGGCGGGCCGTGCTCAAGGCCCTCAGGGACTTGAACGGCGCCGGGCAGATGCTCTACCCCGCACCGGGCGCCCTGACGGTATTGACAGACAGCCACTACCTGATGGCGGCCCTGGGTACCTTGAGCCGGATGTACCCCGAGGCAGCCCTGAAGCTGCTGCTGGACAGCCTGACAAAGGAGGAGCTATGAACGGTAAATACCCGGTGATTGAGGCCAACCTGGGCCTGCTGCGCCGCAACGTGGCGGTGATCAAGGCCGCCTGCGACCGGCATGGCGTGCAGCTGGCGGCGGTCACCAAGGTGACCTGTGCCGACAAACGGATTGCCGACGCCCTGGTGAAGGCCGGGGTGGACATGCTGGCGGATTCCCGGACGGAGAACCTGGGGCAATTGCCCAGGAATGTGCCCCGGCTGAGCCTGCGCATCGCCGACCCCCGCCAGGCGGAGGACATTGTGCTCAACAGCGAGGTCAGCCTCCAGTCCGGCATCCCGGCCATCAAGGCCCTGGGGGAGGCGGCCAAGCGCCTGAAGAAGCACCACCACATCGTGCTGATGATCGACCTGGGGGACCTGCGGGAGGGGATGTATTACATTGACCGTGCCCTGATCCATGAGGTGGCGGCTGCGGTAATGGCTTGCAGCCACCTCACCCTCACCGGGGTGGGCACCAACCTCACCTGCTTTGGCGGCATCCTGCCGGACGACAACAACCTGGGCATCCTCCTGGACATCGCGCAGGACATCCGGGCGCGCCACGGCATCTCCCTGCCCCTGGTCTCCGGCGGCAACTCCAGCTCCCTTCACCTGCTCTTTGAAGGCAGGCTGCCAAAGGGCATCAACCACCTGCGTATCGGCGAGGGCCTGATGCTGGGGATGGACACCTCCATTGGCCAGCCCTTTCCCCAGCTGTCCCAGCAGGTCTTCACCCTGAAGGCCCGGCTGGTGGAGGTCTACGACAAGCCCTCCAAGCCCGAGGGCAAGACGGGGCCCAACGCCTTTGGGGAGGAAGTGCATTTTGAGGACCTGGGCCCCATGCGCCGGGGCATCCTGGCCATCGGCCGCCAGGACACCGACGCCGAGGGCTTAAGGCCGCTGGATGAGAACGTGGCAATCATCGGCGCCAGCTCCGACCACCTGCTGGTGGACCTGAGCCGCGCGCTCCAGTACCAGGCGGGGGATGCCCTCAGCTTCACCCCCAGCTACGGCGCCCTCTTGAAGGCCTACACCAGCGCCTATGTGGCCCGGGAAATCACCCGGGGATGAGGGCAGACAAGCTGGACAAAGCGGTGCAGGGCTTCCTGGCCCTGATGCAGGAGCGCCATGATGTCCTGGGGGCCATGCTGACCGGCTCCTATGTGACAGGCACCATGATGCCCCACTCGGACATCGATGTGTTTTTCATCTGGCAGGATGAAGGCCGGAGCATGCGGGGCTGCACCGTCTTTGAAGGGGTGGCGTTTGAGTACTTCTTTTCCCCTGTGTGGAAATACCGGGACCGCCTGAAAAAAGACCTGGTGGCCCAGCAGATTTACGCAAAAGGCCGGATTGTGTTGGACACAGGCGGCGTGTTCCAGGCCATCAAGGAGGAGGCCCTGCGCAGGGTGGCGGCATACGCCCCGGTGCTGAGCCCGCAGGACCGGGCAGACCTCAGCTTCCAGGTGGAAACCGTCATGAAGGACGGCCTGGACCTGCAAATGGCCGGCAGGGGAGAGGACTTCCGCTTCCTGGCCGGGAAGAACATCCCCTTCCTGTGCGACGTGGCGGCCAAGGTGCACAAACAGTACCCGGTGTATCAGAAATACGCCATGGAGCAGTTGCGCGCACTGGACCCCAGCCTGGCAGCCCATCTCCGCAGCCTGTATCAGGCGGCAGCAGGCCAGGAGCTGCTGGCGGCCTGGCAGGCCCTGTGCAGCCATGTGCTGGGGCTGCTGGGGGATGTGGACAACAGCAATTATCAATCCGTCGTGATGATTTCAGAAAAGGAGAGCACATAAATGGACACCATCGTCATCGCCCTGGGGGGCAACGCCCTGCAATCCGGCAAGGGCCCGGCGGACGCAGCCAGCCAGCTGGCCGTGGTCAAACAGACCGCGCTGCAGCTGGTGGAGCTGCTCAAGGCCGGCCACCGCCTGGCCATCGTCCACGGCAACGGGCCCCAGGTGGGGCGCATCGTCCTGCAAAACGAGGCGGCCGCGGAGATCACCCCGGCCATGCCCTTTGACGTCTGCGGCGCCATGAGCCAGGGCATGATCGGCTACCACATCCAGCAGGCCCTGGGGGAAGCCATGGCGGCGGCCGGCATCCCGGGCCAGCCGGCAACCCTGGTGACCCAGGTGCTGGTGGACCCGGCGGACCCGGCCTTTCAGCAGCCCACCAAGCCCATCGGCCCCTTTTATGATGAACAGCAGGCCCAGGCCATCGCAGAGGCCAAAGGCTACACCATGAAGGAGGATGCCGGCCGGGGCTGGCGCCGGGTGGTGGCCTCCCCCCTGCCCCTGGCCATTGTGGAATTGCCCATGGTGAAAACCCTGCTGGACGCGGGCTTTGTGCCCGTTGCCGCCGGGGGCGGCGGCATCCCTGTCACCCGCCAAGGCAAGGGCTATTCCGGCATTGCGGCGGTGATTGACAAGGACCTGGCTGCCTGGCGCATGGCGGAGGGCCTGGCCGCCCGGAAGCTGTTGATCTTAACCGAGGTGGAGCAGGCCTGCCTGCACTATGGCAAGCCGGAGCAGCAGGCCCTGGGCCGCTTGCCTGCCCAGGAGATGCGCAAATACTTTGAGGAAGGGCATTTCGCCGCCGGTTCCATGGGCCCCAAGGTGGAGGCCGCCCTGCGCTTTGTGGAGGCCGGCAGCGGCCGCACCGCGGTCATCACCAGCCTGGAGAAGGCCCTGGAGGGCGCCCAGGGCACCGCAGGCACCATCATCGAGGGCTGAGGCCAGAGGCCTGAAAGCCCATACATGTTTTTTGCATGTTTATTCACGAAAAAGGCGCCGGTCCACCAGATTTGACATTGAAGCGGCCCGTCCCCTTGCTTTACCATGCCCCCAATGGCGATGACCGGGAACGTGTAGCGGTTCTCCAGCCCTTCAAAGAGAGCGCCTGATGGTGGGAACGGCGCAGGGGCCAGGACAGGCGAGTTCCTCCCGGAAGCCGCAGGCTGAAGGTGGCATTGATTGCAGGGATTCTTGCATCATTGCGAGTAGGCCGTGCCGGAGCCCTGCCGTTACCAGGGAAGGCAATGTTGGTTGCCCTGAGCTGTCCCTGACAGAAAATTGAGGTGGTACCGCGGTACATCCGCCCTCAGCGTAAAACGCTGGGGGCGTTTGAATTTTAAAGGAGGAACCGTCATGAAAAAGCTGACCCTGACCCTGGCCCTGATCCTGATTCTCACAACAAGTTTGGTGCTGCCGGCTTTTGCGGACCCGGTCAGGCCGGTGATCGGCATCGTCCAGATCATCAACCACGCGGCGCTGGATGCCGCACGGGAAGGCTTTTTGCGGGCCCTTTCCGACAACGGCTATGAAGACGGCGTCAACATGACCGTGGACTACCGCAACGCCCAGGGCAACCAGGACACCCTGTCCTCCATCGCTGACTACTTCGTGGGCCAGCAGGTGGACCTGATCCTGGCCATCGCCACCTCCTCCGCCCAGGCAGTGGCCAGCAAAACGGAGACCATCCCCATCCTGGGCACCGCCATCACCGACTATGTGGAGGCCAAGCTGGTGCAGTCCAACGAGGCGCCGGGCTACAACATCTCCGGCACCACGGACATGAACCCCATCAGCGCCCAGATTGAATTGATCACCCGCCTGGTGCCCGGGGCACAGACCATCGGCCTCATCTACACCTCCAGCGAGGTCAACTCCCAGTTGCAGGCCCGGGACGCCAAACTGGTCATCGAGGGCCTGGGCCTGGCCTGGAAGGAGATCACCGTCAATAACTCCAACGACGTCCAGCAGGCGGTCCACGCCATCGTGCAGGAGTGCGATGCCCTGTACATCCCCACCGACAACACTTTGGCCTCCGCCATGCCCCTGGTGTATGAGGCCGCGGTGGCAGCAAAGGTGCCTGTGGTGGCCGGGGATGGCAACATGGTGATGCAGGGGGGCAACTTCACCCTGGGGATCGACTATGAGCAGCTGGGCTACCAGACCGGCCTGATGGCGCTACAGGTGCTCAGGGAGGGGGCGGATGTGTCCAGCATGCCCATTGAAAGCCAGAGCCAGTACCAGTACTACATCAACAGCACCGCCAACGAAGCCATGGGCATTGAGATTCCGGAGGACCTGCTGCCCTATGCCAGGGAGATGAACGGGCTCTAACCCCTGACGTAAAAATTGTTTTGCAGCAAGGAAATTCCAGAAGTGTGATGCATCTAACAGATTAAGACGATAAAACGCGCTACAATCAGCCTGTCGGGTCATTCCGACAGGTTTTTATTTGAACGCGCACAGCGCATCATCTTTTACAAGGAGGCCACCATGGCTGCAGAAATCAACAACACCCAGTTTCGCAAGGAACAGCTCAAGAAAATCATCGAGCATCTCCACGCCGGCATGCCCCTGGAAGAAGCCAGAAGCAAGTTTGCCGCCGTCTTCTCCCAGGTGTCCGCCGAGGAAATCTCAGCGGCGGAACAGGCCCTGATTGACGAAGGCCTGCCCGTTTCCGAGGTGCAGCGCCTGTGCGAGGTCCACGCGGCCGTCTTTGAGGACGCCATCGTCAACCCGGACAGCCCCCTGACGGAGCGCCCCGGCCACCCCGTCCACACCCTCTTCGCCCAGAACGCCGCCCTCAGGGCCTTGATCGCCCAGCTGCGGGACCTGATGAAACAGGAGGACGGCGCCTCCCTGGAGGCCCTGCGCCAGGGCACAGCCCGGCTTCAGGGGATCGACAGCCACTACAAAATCAAGGAGAACCTGCTCTTTCCCTACCTGGAGAAGGCCGGGGTCACCGGGCCGCCCCAGGTGATGTGGGGGGTGGATGACGAGATCCGCGCCCAGCTGAAGGACGCCGTCTTTGCCCTGGCCCACGGAGACGCCACCAAGCTGGAGCCCGTCTTCGTCCGCCTGGAGGACATGGCCTTCAAGGAGGAGCAGATCCTGATGCCCACCCTCCTGGACAAACTGGACGAGGCAGCCTGGCGCCAGGTGGCCCAGGATTCTGCCGAGTTTGGCTTCTTCCTCATCCCGCCGCCCCCGGCCTTCCCGGACAGCAGGCCCCAGGCCGGCACCGCCACCCCCCTGGCTGCCTCCCTGGCCGGTGCCCCGGACAGCGGGCCCACTGCCAGCCCCGGCCGCATTAGCCTGCCCACCGGGGACTTCACCGCAAGCGAGCTCACCGCCATCTTCAACACCCTGCCCCTGGACATCACCTTTGTGGACAAGGACAACAAGGTGCGCTTCTTCTCCCAGACCCCGGACCGCCCCTTCCCCCGCACCAAGAGCGTGCTGGGCCGGGACGTCTCCAACTGCCATCCCCCCGCCAGCGTCCACATCGTGGAACAGATTGTGGCGGACCTCAAAAGCGGCAAGAAGGAATACGAGGACTTCTGGATCCAGATGAAGGGCATGTTCATCCTCATCCGCTATTTCGCCCTGCGCTCCGAAACCGGGGAGTTCCTGGGCGTCCTGGAAACCACCCAGGACATCGCCCCCATCAAGGAGATTGAAGGGGAGAAGCGCCTCATGAGCTGAGGAGACGGGGGCCGAGGAACAGAGAAACCGGGGGACGCCTACCTTTTTTGACAAAAAGGTAGGGCCAAAAACTTCTGGTATTGTCTGCTTCTTGTGTCTGAACCCCAAACGGGCCCACAATGAAAATGTTAAAGCCCTGGCAACTGCTTGTTGCCAGGGCTGTTAAATAGCTGTTTTATCAGATTAGTATCAGTCGCCTTTGGCCTGCCCCTCCGGTTCCGGGGTGCTCTGGGGCGCCGGGGTGATGCCCGCCTCGATGTTCTTGGGGTCCAGGTGTTTATACTCCCAGCCGGGCTTCAGGGGCTCCTTGCGGAAGCTCATCATCTCCGCCACCGTCACCAGCTGATAGCCTTTTGCAATCAGCGCCGGCACCACGTCCTTCATAGCCTCCCCCGTGGTGTTCCACACGTCGTGGCACAGCACGATGGCGCCGTTTGCAGCCTGGTTCAAAATGCTGTCCACCGTGGCGCTGGCGCTTCTGGTTTTCCAGTCCAAAGAGTCAACGGACCACAGGATGATGGGCAGGTCCAGCTGCACCATCGGCCGCCTGGAGATGCGGTTGGTGGCCCCGTAGGGCGGGCGCATCATGGTCACCCGCTGCCCGGTGATCTCCAGGATTTTTTCCATGCTCCGCTCCATCTGGGACAGCACGGCGGATTCGGAAATCTCCCTGAAATTGGGGTGGGACCAGGAGTGGCTGGCAATCTGGTGGCCGCCTTCCGCAATCTTCCGCAGTATCTCCTCATTGCCCGCGATGTTCTTTCCCAGCACAAAGAAGGTGCCCTTCGCGCCGTGGGCGTTGAGGGCCTCCAGCACCACCAGGGACTCCGGCTGGGGGCCGTCGTCAAAGGTCAGGGCGATCATGGGCTTGTTGGGGTCGATTCCCCGGGCCAGGGCCTGCTCCCGGGTCAGGTCCGGCGTGGGCTCGGGCAGCGCCTCCATGGGGGGCAAGCCCTGCTCAAAGGTGAGGTATTCCTTCATCATGTAGCCTTCCTTGCCGTCCTGTGTGGTGACCTTGCAAAACACCTCGCCGTCCGCCTGGACATACACCGTGGCGCCGCTTTTGTAGCGGCCCAGGGAGGGGGCGTTTTTCTCCGGCCGCTTGCGTAGATGCAGCGGGCCCTTGGCCACCTTGGCCGGATAATCCTCACTGGCCAGGGCCGGCGCCGCCACAAGGACAGCCAGCACCATCATCAGCAGCAGGGCCACGACACGTTTTCCCATACGGACCTCCTTGAATACACCAGCATCATACCCATACAACGAGGCAGTGTCAACGAATCATCCCCGCTGTACTCCCTATGTTTTTCACCCGGAAAACTGCAATTCAAACAAACCGGGAGCGAATCAAACATGGCGGGCGGCTGTATACAGGCCTTACCATGGTGCGCATCAGGCGTTGACCGGGAACAGGTAGCCTGTCCCAACCCCTCAAGAGAACTGCCGGTTGCTGCGAGGCAGCAGGGGAAGGGCAGCGCGAGTACATCCCGAGAGCCGCAGGCCGAACTGACAGTAGGCTGTGCCGGATGCCCACCGTTACAGGGGCGGACAATGTTGGTTGTCGTCAAGCTGTCTTCGACAGAAAATTGAGGTGGTACCGCGGTTCATCCGCCCTCTGCACGTGCAGGGGGCGTTTTTGTTCCAGACACCCCAATCCACAGAAGATGTCACCCCGCCTGATGCATTTTACAACAGGAGGAACACCCCATGAAAAAGCTGCTCACTGCCCTCATCCTGCTTTTCATCCTCACCCTGGCCCTGCCCGCTGTGGCCGCTGACAAAACGCCCCTGGTGGGCATCCTCCAGCTGGTCCAGCACCCCGCCCTGGATGCCGCCCGGGAGGGATTCATCAAAGGCCTGGCCGATGCCGGCTTCACAGACAGCGACAACGTAAAACTGGATTACCACAACGGCCAGGGCAGCCAGGACATCATGGCCAGCATCGCCGACCAGTTTGTGGCTGCACCTGTGGACCTGGCTCTGGCTATTGCCACCCCCGCGGTCCAGGCCCTGGCCGGCAAGACCGAATCCATCCCCATCCTGGGCACCGCCGTCACGGACTTTGTCCAGGCCAAGCTGGTGGAAACCAACGAGCACCCCGGGTTCAACGTCTCCGGCACCTCGGACATGAACCCCGTGGCCGAGCAGATTGACCTCATCAAGCGCCTGGTGCCGGAAGCAAAAACCCTGGGCCTGCTGTATACCTCCAGCGAAGTCAACTCCCAGATCCAGGCCGCCCTGGCCAAGGAGCGGGCGGAGCAGCTGGGCTTGTCCGTGGTGGAGGTCACCGTCAACAACACCAACGATGTCCAGCAGGCCGCTGTCAATATCTTGGGCCAGGTAGATGTCCTGTACATTCCCACGGACAACGTGGTGGCCAGCTCCATCGCCCTGGTGGTGGAGGAGGCCCTGTCCCGCAAGATCCCCATCGCAGGCAGCGAGGCCGCCCATGTCCACGGCGGCGGCACCTTCACCCTGGGCATTGACTACTTCAAACTGGGGGAGCAGACCGGCCACATGGCGGCCCGCATTCTAAGGGGCGAGGCCCAGGTGTCCGAGATGCCCATCGAGCGCCAGGACCAGTTTGACCACCTCATCAACAAGACCTACATGGAGGCCCTGGGCCTTGCCATCCCGGAGGACCTGCTGCCCTTTGCCATTGAGGTGGGACAGCCTTGATAAACCCGCCCCGCTTCTGATATCCTGAACCATCCCTGACACCGCCCTCCCCGGGCCACACCCCGGGGAGGCATCGCTGAGATTTCGAGGACACACATGGAACAAATTCTCCTGGGCGCCGTATCCCTGGGCCTGCTCTGGTCCATCATGACCCTGGGGGTCTACATCTCCTACCGCATCCTGGACGTGGCCGACCTGAGCGTGGAGGGCTCCATCACCCTGGGGGCCGCCATCTGCGCCGGCATGATCACCGCCGGCGGGAATCCCGTCCTGGCCCTCCTCATCGCCTTTATAGGGGGTATGGGGGCCGGCCTGGTCACCGGCCTGCTCCACACCAAGCTGGGCATCCCCGCCCTGTTGTCCGGCATCCTCACCATGATTGCCCTGTATTCCGTAAACCTGCGGGTCATGGGGGTGTCCAATGTGTCCCTCCTGCGGATGCCCACCGTCTACACCCTCATCGGTGAGCTCCTGGGCACCAGCAAGACCGTCTCCATCATGATCGCGGGCAGCCTGGTGGCCTTCGCCCTGGTCTTCATCCTCTACTGGTTCTTTGGCACCGAAATCGGCAGCGCCATCAGGGCCACCGGAAACAACCCCCACATGGTACGGGCCCAGGGCATCAACACCGACACCGCCATCATCCTGGGGCTCATGCTGGCCAACGGCCTGGTGGCCCTCTCCGGCGGCCTCATCGCCCAGTCCCAGAACTATGCCGACGTCCAGATGGGGGTGGGCTCCATCGTCATCGGCCTGGCCAGCCTCATCATCGGCGAGGTGCTCTTCGGCCGCCACGGCTTCAAAAGCCGCCTGCTGTCCATGGTCTTTGGCGCCATCACCTACCGCATCATCATCGCCCTGGTGCTGCGCCTGGGCATGCCCGCGGACGACCTGAAGCTCTTCACCGCCATCACCGTGGCCCTGGCCCTCTCCCTGCCCCGGTTTTCCGCCTACCTGGACACCATCAAGGCGTCCCTGAAGGGAGGGCGGCGCCATGCTTAAAATCACCGGCCTCACCAAGGTCTTCAACCCCGGCACCATCAACGAAAAAATCGCCCTGGACCAGGTGGACCTCCACCTGCGGCCCGGGGACTTCGTCTCCGTCATCGGTGGCAACGGCGCCGGCAAATCCACCCTCTTAAACTGCGTCGCAGGCGTCTACCGCCAGGAGGCCGGCAGCATCCTCCTGGACGGCCAGCGCCTGGACCGCCTGCCCGAGCACAAGCGGGCAAAGCACTTGGGCCGGGTCTTCCAGGACCCCCTCATGGGCACCGCCGCCGATATGGAAATCCAGGAGAACCTGGCCCTGGCCGCGCGCCGGGGCGGCTTCCGGGGCCTGTCCTGGGGGGTCACCGCCAGTGAAAAAGCCGAATTCCACACCCGCCTGGCCGCCCTGGGCCTGGGCCTGGAGGAGCGCATGTCCGTCAAGGTGCGCTTGCTCTCCGGCGGCCAGCGCCAGGCCCTCACCCTTTTGATGGCCATCCTCAAAACCCCCAAGCTCCTCCTCCTGGACGAGCACACCGCCGCCCTGGACCCCAAGACCGCCCGGGCCGTCCTGGCCCTCTCCGACCGCTTCATCAGCGACCTGGGCCTCACCTGCATGATGGTCACCCACAACATGCGGGACGCCATCGCCTACGGCAACCGCCTCATCATGATGAGCCAGGGCCGCATCATCCTGGACGTCAACGGCGGCGACAAAAAGAAGCTCACCGTGGAAGAACTGATTCAGATGTTCTCCACCAAGTCCGGCGAGGAGGTCATGAGCGACCGGATGCTGTTGGGGTAGGACGGGGCCGGGGAGGACGGAGGACCCTTCTTTTTCTTAGGAAAGAAAAAGAAGCAAAAAGAACCATCATAGGCATTATTTAAAGGTGTAAATGAATGAAAAGCCTGCTGAATGCGGGCTTTTTCTAACGGATATATTGCAGGAGTTCGTTTTCAGGTGGCGCTTTGAAAGCTTCCTCAGGCATGGCGTGGAAGGCCATGGCTTCCCCGGTGATGGGGTGGGCAAAGCCCAGGCGGAAGGCGTGGAGCATCAGCCGGGGGGCGGGGGGCAGGCCTTTGTGGCCATAGATGGGGTCCCCCAGCACCGGGTGGTGGGCGTTTGCAAAATGCACCCGGATCTGGTGGGTGCGCCCGGTCACCAGGCGGATCAGCACCAGGGCGGAGTTTTGATCCTGCCGCAGCACCTGGTAATGGGTCAGGGCTTCCCGGCCGCCTGCCACCACTGCCATCTTCTTGCGGTCCTTCGGGCTTCTGCCGATGGGGCCGTCGTAGCTGCCTGCCGCTTCCTTCATCCGGCCCGCCACCACCGCCAGGTAGTGCTTGTCAATCTGCCGGTTGGCCAGGGCCCGGGACAGGGCCAGGTGGGCCCGGTCGTTCTTGGCCACCAGCAAAAGCCCTGAGGTGTCCTTGTCCAGCCGGTGGACGATCCCCGGCCGTTTCACCCCGCCGATCCCCGACAGGCTGCTCAAGTGGTGCAGCAGGGCGTTCACCAGGGTGCCGCTGTCATTGCCGGCTGCCGGGTGCACCACCAGGCCATGGGGCTTGTTCACCACCGCCAGGGCCTCGTCCTCATACAGGATGGAAAGGGGAATATCCTCCGCTTTTGCCTCAAATTCCTGGGCTTCAGGCAGGGTCAACACCACTTTTGCACCGGTTTCTGCCACAAAAGAGGGCTTTGTCACCACAATCCCGTTTACCCGGGCTGCGCCTTCCCGGATGAGCCGGGCTGCCTGGGAGCGGGAGATGTCCCCGTCTGCCAGCAGCAGGTCCAGGCGCTGGCCGTTACCGGCCTTCACCACCTCCTTCATGCTGCCTCCTTCCGGCTGCCCAGGAGGATGTACAGCATCAGCAGCAGCGCCCCTGCGGTCACCGCCACATCCGCCAGGTTGAACACCGGGAAATGGAGGAACAGCAGCTGCAGGTAGTCCGTGACAAAGCCGTTGATTATCCGGTCCAGGAAATTGCCCAGCGCCCCCCCCAGCATCAGCCCAGCGCAGAAGGCAGCAAAGCCGCCCAGCTTCTTTTGCCGGAGCAGCCACAGAAGGCCCCCCAAGATGATCAGCCCGGTGAGAATTAGGTTCAGCCCCGGGCTGTTTTTCAATAAGCCGAAGGCCACCCCGGTGTTTTGCACCCGGGTCAGGCCCAATACACCTGGGATCAGCACCCGGTCCGGGCCCAGGGGGAGCTGCTTCAGCAGCAGGTCCAGGGCCAGGACCATCATGGCGGTTCCAATCAGATTGCGCTTCATGCTTTCCATTATAGGCGGCCCGGCCTGAAGCGCAAGAGCCGCTTGAATCCCGGCCGCTTTGGGTAAATACTGTTGATGGTGCAGCATGCACGAAGGAGGATTGTATGAAGTATTTAACGCCCGTTTTGATGATGGTCATCGCGGTGGGCCTCTTGTTTACCGCCATTGCCGTGTCCAGGAAAACCCTACCCGAGGCATCGGCGGAGGAGGCTGCGGCCCCCGTGTATTTCGCCGGCGGCTGCTTCTGGGGCGTGGAGCACATGATGTCCATGGTGCCCGGCGTCATCGAGGCTAAAAGCGGCTACGCCCAGGGCACGATGGAAAACCCGGACTATCGCACCGTGGTCTCCGGCACCACCGGCCACCGGGAGACGGTGGAGGTGCGCTACAACCCGGAGATGGTGACCCTCACGGAACTGGTGGAGCTGTTCTTCTCCGCCATTGACCCCACGGTGGAAAACCGCCAGGGCAACGACATCGGCAGCCAGTACCAGACCGGCATCTACTACACCAACGAGGAGGACGGCGCGGTCATCAGCCGGCTGGCCGAGGCCGAGAAGGGCAAGCACCCCGCCTTTGTGGTGGAGATCGCCCCCCTCAGCGCCTTTTATGATGCGGAGGACTACCACCAGGACTACCTGATCAAAAACCCCTGGGGCTATTGCCACCTGGGCCCGGATGATTTCGAGCGGGCCAAGCAGACCGGCAAGCAGGAGGCGCCCAGGAAGGCCGAATACCGCAGCATCAGCCCGGAGGAGGCCAAGAAGCGCATGGACGCAGGCGAGGCCCTCATCATCGTGGACGTGCGGGAGCCCTACGAGTTTGATGCCGGCCACATCCCGGGGGCCATCAACCTGCCCCTGGGCAGCCTCGTTGACCTGGCCAAGACCCAGCTGCCGGACAAGGACGCCCTGATCTACCTGTACTGCCGCTCCGGCGCCCGCAGCCGCAGCGGCGCCATGCTGATGGTGAAGGAGGGCTACACCAACCTGTACGACCTGGGTGGCATTATCAACTGGCCCTATGAAGTAGTGAAATAATCTGACAGTAGTTGAAAAACCCCGGGCATGCTTTGATTCGCAGCCCGGGGTATTTTTCTGATAAGTATTTAATTAAGACAGATTCCGGGGTCCGGGGCCGATGGCCCCGGTCAGGGGGCATGGGGGATGAAATCCCCCACCGTCCCCCTCCCATCGTCCCTCCGCAACCCTTACGGAGCGATCCTGGTCAATCCCTCCAGGGAATAGGTGGTTTCCATGAGCATCTCGGGGGTGTCCACGATGAGGTCGCGGTACTCGGCGCCGGTGTACTGGGCCATGCCGCCGATGTTGTAGACCTTGGACATGTCCCAGCCGCGGGCTTTCAAGATGTTCATCAGCATGCCCACCCGGCCGCCGGACTGGCACATGATGAAGAGGGTCTTGTCCTTGGGGAAGAGGGCCTTTAGGATTTCGTCGCTCTCCTCATACACGGGGACGGGCTCCTGGGGAGTGCCGCCGTACAGCTGGGGCAGGTCGGCATTGGTGTGGGCGTCCTTGTTGTAGATGAGGCCGAAGAAGGGGATGACTTCGAAGTTGCGCAGGTGCTTCTTCATGTAGTCCCCGTGGTCCCGGGTGTCGATGTAGTAGACATCGGAGCGGTTTAAGTACTGAAGCAGGTTGGTGTTGTTGATGGCGGAGCAGGTGGGGCCGAAGTCACCGGGGGTGCAGGGGGACTCTTCCGTGTCGTCCTTGTTTTTCAGGAAGGTCTTGGTGGTGTCCACGGGCTCGGGCAGGGGCGCCAGTTCGCCTGCGACGGCGGTGACGGCTTCCTTGGTTTCGCTGGCGGCGGCGGCCACCTCAGCCTTGGGCAGGTTGGGGTCGTTGGCAAAATGGGGGTCGGAGCCGTGGAAGACGAACATGGCCTGCAGCATCCGCAGGATGTTGTTGGTGGAGACGGTGGCACCGGTCCAGGTGTCCAGGGTGAAGGCTTCGCGGCCTTCGCCGGCCTGGTAGTCCGCCAGGTCGATGTCATTGATGGTGGACATGCCCTTGAGCTGGGCATAGGTCTTGCCGACGTAATAGGGCAGGTACTGCTCCTGGATCTGTTCGAAGGTCTGGCCGGAGGGGATGGGGTTGGAGTCGCCCCAGAAGCCGGCTTGATAGCGCTGGGTGCCGTCCGGGCCAAAGCTTAAGGTGCGGATGGCGGCATCGTCCAGCAGGCCGGACTCCGGCAGGGTGAGGTCCACATAGGCGGTGGTCCAGTAGTTGACGTCTGCGGAGCGGCAGGTGCAGGAGATGAAGGTGACCTGGTACTTCATGTAGCCCCGGGCCTGGTATTTGAAGGAGACAAAGCCGTAGAAGAGGTCCTCGTTCTGGGGGCCGTCAATGTGGTGGATGGGGATGATGGCCACGGGGTTGGCCTTGCTGCCTTCGCCCAGGCCGGCGGAGTTGTTGAGGAAATCGTTCACCTCGTCCAGGGTGATGGCCATGGCGGAAAAGACCATGGTGAACACCAGCAGGAGGGACAGGATGGGAAGGATGATTTTTTTACGCATATAGCCTCCTATGACGGCAAACTGTGGCCGTTTGATACCAATAAAGTACGCGTTTGTACAGCGCTTGTCAATTATGAAGGTGGGATAAAAACCGCCCGGCTGCGCACTGGCAACCGGGCGGCTGAAAACTTGATTTAGCTGTTTATTCCTGGCCGTCTGGGCCCTCCGGGTGTTCCACCGGGCCCTGGATCAGGCGGTGGATGGCGATGGCGGCATCCTTCCCGGCGCCCATGGCCTGGATGACGGTGGCGCTGCCGGTGACCACGTCGCCCCCGGCATAGACCCGCTCCCGGCTGGTTTCCCCGCCGGGGCCCTTGATGACGATGCTGCCCCATTCGTTGGTCTCCAGGCCCGGGGTGGTCATGCGGATCAAGGGGTTACTGGTGGTGCCGATGGCGATGATGACCACGTCCGCTGCCACCACCTCGTTGCTGCCGGCCTTCACGATGGGCCGGCGGCGGCCGGAGGCATCCTCCTCGCCCAGCACCATCTGGACGCATTCCAGGCCCTTGACCCAGCCTTTGTCATCCCCCAGGATGGCGACCGGGTTGGTGAGGGTGCGGAAGACGATGCCCTCCTCCTGGGCGTGGTGCACCTCCTCCTGACGGGCGGGCAGCTCCTTCATGCTGCGGCGGTAGATGATGGACACCTCCCGGGCGCCCAGGCGCTTGGCGCAGCGGGCGGCGTCCATGGCCACGTTGCCGCCCCCCACCACCGCCACATGGTTGCCCCGCATGATGGGGGTGAGGGCGTCCTCCTCATAGGCCCGCATCAGGTTGATGCGGGTTAAGTATTCATTGGCAGAGTATACGCCCTTCAGGGTTTCCCCGGGGATGCCCATGAAGCGGGGCAGCCCGGCGCCGCTGGCGATGAACACGGCCTCATAGCCCATTTCCAAGAGTTCGTCGATGGTGAGGGTCTTGCCGATGACGGTGTTCATGTGCAGTTCCACCCCCAGGCGCTTCAGGGCTGCCACCTCCGCCCCCACGATGTCCTTGGGCAGGCGGAACTCGGGGATGCCGTAGCTGAGGACGCCGCCAGGCAGGTGCAGGGCCTCAAAGATGGAGACGGCATAGCCCATCCGGGCCAGTTCGCCGGCGGCGGTGAGCCCGCCGGGGCCGGCGCCCACCACGGCCACCTTGTGCCCGTTGGGCACGGGGGCGGGGGGGATTTTGCAGGCGCTGGCCCGGTACCAGTCCGCGGCATAGCGCTCCAGGCGGCCGATGGCCACGCTGTCCCCCTTGAAGGCCCGGACGCAGCGCTCCTCGCACTGGCTCTCCTGGGGGCAGACCCGGCCGCAGACCGCGGGCAGGGCGCTGTCCTTGTAGAGGATCAGGAAGGCCTCCTCCATGTTGCCCAGGGCGATTTGCTGGATGAAGCCGGGGATGTCGATGCGCACGGGGCAGCCGTTCACGCAGGGCTTGTGCTTGCAGTTCAGACAGCGCCGCGCTTCCTCCATGGCCATCTCCCGGGTGTAGCCCAGGGCCACCTCGTCAAAATTGGCGGCGCGCTCCACGGGGTCCTGGTTGGGCATCTCCACTTTTTTTAAGGACGGGTTATAGGCCATCTCAGGTCACCTTCTGGTCAAACAGCCGGCAGTGCTCGTCGCGCCTGCGGTGTTCAAATTCTTCATAGATGCGGTTGCGGCTGATGAGCTCGTCAAAATCCACCTCATGGCCGTCAAAGCCCGGCCCGTCCACGCAGGCAAACCTGGTCTGCCCGCCCACAGTGAGCCGGCAGCCGCCGCACATGCCGGTGCCATCCACCATGATGGGGTTCATGGACACCTCGGTGGGGATGCCGTATTCCCGGGTTAGGAGGCTGACATATTTCATCATCACCAGGGGGCCGATGGCGATGACCCGGTCATAGCGGTGGCCGGCCTCGATGAGGGCGCGCAGGGCATCCGTCACCAGGCCTTTCTCGCCGGCGCTGCCGTCGTCCGTCATCACCTTCAGGATGTCAGACACCTGGCCGAACTCCCTGTCCAGGAAGACCAGGCTGCGGTTTCTGAAGCCGATGACGCTGTGCAGCTCGCAGCCCTGGTCGTGCAGGGCCTTGGCCACGGGGTAGGCAATGGCGCAGCCCACGCCGCCCCCCACCACGCAGACCTTCTTCAGGCCCTCGGTTTCCACGGCCTTGCCCAGGGGCCCCACAAAGGCGTTGAGCTGGTCGCCCGCCTTCAGCTGGTCCAGCTCCCGGGTGCCGGCCCCCACCACCTGGTAAACGATGGCGACGCTGCCCTTTTCAGGGTCCGCGTCGTGGATGGTGAAGGGCATGCGCTCGGAGTGCTCCCCGGCCCTGAGCATGATGAACTGCCCCGGCAGGGCCTTCTTGGCCACCAGGGGGGCATCCACATCGATGCGGGCGGCGTTTTCAGTCAAGGGGGTTTTGTTGAGAATGGTGTACACGGAATCCCTCCTGTTCCAGGGTGTTCAGCCCGGGGTCTTGGTGGGCGGCTGCTTGAGCAGCTGCGCCCGTTCACGGTGGTCCGGCATGTGCAGGGCCAACAGGGCATAAAAGGCGGGGGAGTGGTTCAGTTGCTTCAGGTGGGCCAGCTCATGGAGCACTACGTACTCAATGGCCGGCAGGGGATAGGCCATCAACCGCCAGGAAAAACAGAGGCTGCCCTTCATGCTGCAGCTGCCAAAGCGGGTGCGGGCGCTGGTGACGGTGACCCGGCTTGGGCGCACCCCCAGGATGCCGGCATAGCGGTCCACCAGGGGCGGCAGCAATTCCCGGGCCTTTTCCCGCAGCGCGTTCTCCTGGGCCTGGGTGTAATCGGGCGCTGCCGGGGGCCGGGGCTTGTGCCAGTGGCTGTCAATCCAGCCCTGTTTGCTGTGCAAAAAGGCGTCAATCTGGTGCTGCGGCATGTTGAGGGGTGCCCGCACGATGATTTCCTGGCCCGGTTTCACCTCGACAGCCAGGGTCTTGCGCCTGCTGCGCACCAGGCGGCCGGGTTTGCCCAGCAGGGCCTTCATGGCGCAGGAAACCCGGCGGGCGCTTGTTCCGCCGGGGTGGGGTTGTGCCGCAGGCCGGAACAGCTCATGGGCTTTTCTTTTGAAACAGGTTTTTGATTTTGGACATGGTGCGCCGGGGCAGGTTGTCCGCCCGTTTGAGGAGCATTTCCGCCTCCAGGGCGCCCCTTCTGTAACTGAGGTTGTCCGGCGCCATGGTGACGGCGGTGCGCCAGGCCTGGTGGGCGCTGATGTATTGCTTCAGGCCGGTCAAGGTCTGGGCCTGGAGGGCATACCATTCGGCATCCTTGGTTTCCGCCTTGGACAGTTGCAGCAGGGCCAGCTCAAACTGTTTGCGGTCAATCAGTTTCGTGGCCCAGCCCTTGGCCTGGGTCAGGGGCAGGCTGGCGGCGGGGCGGCTGCGGTTGGCGGCAATCTTCATGGCCTGCTCATAGGCCACGTTGATGGAAATCAGGCGCTCCTGGCCCTCCTGCTGGGCTTCCGGGTCCAGAAACTTGTCCGGGTGGCAGGACTTGGCCAGCTGGTGATAGGCGGAGCGGATGGTGGTTTCGTCCGCGTTTGGCGCAACGCCCAGGATCTCAAAGACCGTTTGCATTGTTTGCGGTGTCCGTCAGCTGTTCCCTGCGGATGAGGCCGCCCAGGGAGGTCAGCTTGCTTTCCAGGTGCTCATAGCCCCGGGCGATGGTGCCGGGGTTGAAAATCTCGGTGGTGCCGTTGGCCATCAGCCCGGCGATGACCAGGGCTGCGCCGCCGCGCAAATCCGGGGCATACACCGGCGCGCCATGCAGCTCCGGCACCCCCTCGATGTAGGCGATGCGGCCGTTGATGACGGACTTGGCGCCCATCTTCCGCATCTCATCCAGGTGCTTGAAGCGGGAGTCGAAGATGTTTTCAATCACCTCGCTGGTGCCCACTGCCCGGGTGAGCAGCGCGCTCATGGGCTGCTGCAGGTCCGTGGGGAAGCCCGGGTATTCCTGGGTGGACAGGCGGATGGCCCGGTGGCCCTGGCGCAGTTGCACGCTGATGATGTCGTCCTGGCTGGTCACCAGGATGCCCATCTCCAACAGCTTCGCGGTGAGGGCCTCCATATGGGTGGGGATGCAGCCGTGGATGACCACGTCCCCCCGGGTGGCGGCGGCGGCAATCATCAGGGTGCCGGTTTCAATCTGATCGGGAATCACGGTGTAGCTGGCACCGTCCAGTTTCTCCACCCCGCGGATGCGGATGGTGTCCGTCCCGGCGCCGCGGATCTTGGCGCCGATGCGGTTTAGAAAGTTGGCGGTGTCAACGATGTGGGGCTCCTTGGCGCAGTTGGTGAGGACGGTGTCCCCCTCTGCCCGGCAGGCGGCCAGCATCACGTTGATGGTGCCGCCCACGGTGACCATGTCGAAGTTGATGTTGGCGCCCTTCAGTTTCCCCTCCAGCACGATCATGCCCTGCTCTTCCGTGATGGAGGCGCCCAGGGCACGGAAGCCCTTCAGGTGCTGGTCGATGGGCCGGCTGCCCAGGTCGCAGCCGCCGGGGTAGCCCACCCGGGCGTGCCCATAGCGGCCCAGCAGCGCACCCATTAAATAATAGCTGGCGCGCATCCTTTGGCTGAGATGGAAGGGGACGGTGTTGTCCGTCAGCACGCTGGGGTCTACCCCCATCTGCTTCTTCTCCGGGTTCCAGGTCACCTTGGCCCCCAGATGGCTCAATATGTTCACAAGAACACGGACATCAGCGATGTCCGGCAGGTTGTCAAGCAGGCAGGGGCTCTCGGCTAAAATGGTGGCGGGAATCACGGCCAGGGATGTGTTTTTCCCCCCTGAAACCTGTGTTTCCCCCCGCAGAGCCTGCCCGCCTTCAATGACCAGTTTATAATCAGGCATTCGCCGTTTCCACCTCCATTGATGGTACAAAGGGATTATAGCACAGGCGGTGGGAAGCGTAAAGAAAGCGGGGGACGGCGGGGGGACACGGGGGAGACCGTGGGCGGAACGCCGGGGAGACGCGGGGGGAACGCCGGGGGCTTCTTGAGCTGCATTGTCAAGTGAAATGCAACACCCTCCCACAAGGGAAGCACTCACGCGGTGAGCGAAATCCAAGGCGCTTTCGAGGACGATTGTTGAGGGAAGCAATCACATTCAGGAATTGTTCGGTAGTAACACTTAAGAAATCACACTTTTTCGGGTAATACTGTCTGAGCAAACCGTTGGTGTTCTCGTTTAGACCTCGTTGCCAGGGACGGTAAGGATCGGCAAAGTAGATTTTTGTTTCAAGCTTCTTTTCCACTTCTTTGTAGCCAAAGAACTCATTTCCGTGATCTACAGTGAAGGAACGTTTGAGTGAAGCAGGAAAACCTGAAAATGCGCGACACATTGCGTCCTTCAAGGTTTCAGCCTTTCTGTTGGGCATGAGAGCAGCTACAAGGAAACCGGATCTTCTGTCCACAAAGGTAGCAGCAACTCCTTTCCCGACAGCCCCACGGACCGTATCTCCCTCCCAATGGCCAAATCGTGATTTTTTATCCGCTGATTTGGGACGCTCATGGATGGTCCTGTAGTCGTGGATTCGTCCTCTGGTTTCTTCCTCGTGCGGCGAAGGTCCACGTCCACCTCTGCGCAGGCATCTCTTCGGGATTTTGAGCATTCCTCTTTGTATGCTACGGTAAATTGTAGCGTAACTGATCTGATACTTGTTGCCTTCGAACTTCAGACGTCCTTCAATTTGCTCCGGAGACCAGTAATCAAGCAATTTTTCTTCTACCAGTTCCCTGAGTGCAGGTTCATCCAGCCTTCGTTTTCTGACACATCGCTGTCGCCGCTGCCGATACTTCGATTCAGCTTCGTGCGCACAATAGGTGCCCTCTTCGCTGAGATTGCGCCTTAACTCCCGTGAAATACTGGATCCTGCCCGCCCCAGCATCCGGGCCATGGCCCGGATGCTGACACCTCGGTCGTGAAAAATAAGTATCTTTTCCCGTTCGCTTGGTGTAAAGTGACTGTAAGAGGTGCTCATGGTGATCCTCCTGTCATGGTTGGTTTTGTCGCTCACCATTTTACAGGATTGTCGCTACTTGAGCACCTCCTTTTTGTTGCGTGTTGCACTTGCACTGTAAACCTAAGGAAAGGAAGTTTCTGACCCCCAAGAACTTTAGAATTTGTATGTTGTAGGGGATTGATGGTATGCAAATTGCTGTCCGTGTGCTTTGCAGGAAGAACAGAAAAGGCAAGCAAGCAGGCCCTTCTTGAAACTGCAGGATGTGGTTCATTCAAACAGGCAAGGCCTCACTGCACCCAAGCTGCTCCCGTGTGTGGTACAATGGCTCTGCCCGGCAGGTGATGAACATCCTTCGCAGGGCAATCCCAAGCCTTCAGGAAGTGCACATGTTTTATGCTTTGAGTTTGTTAGCCGGGATGATGATCTCGGTGATGGTGGTCTTCAACGGCGGCCTGAATGCCCAGGTGGGCTTTGGGCTGTCCCTGGTCGTCATCCACATTGCGGGGCTCGTCACCATCGCCCTGGTGATGCTGATGAAGCGGGAGAAGCCCGTCTTCCCCAAGATGCCCCCCTTCTGGTATACGGCGGGGCTGCTGGGCATCCTCACCACGGTGTTCAACCTGCTGGCCTTCGGCCACATCAGCGTCTCCGCCATGATGGCCCTGGGCCTTTTGGGGGAGAGCATGTCCAGCCTCTTTGCCGACCACACAGGCCTGCTGGGCATCCCGGTGCGGAAAATGCGCAAGGAGAAGGTGGCGGGCCTTGTCATCATCCTGGCGGGCATCGTCATCATGATGACGGATTTTGTCCTGGTCCCCGTCCTGGTATCCTTCATGGCGGGCATCACGGTGCTTCTCTCCCGCGTCATCAACGGCGGCCTTGCGCGGAAAAGCAGCATCACCAGCGCTACCCTGATCAATTACTTGACGGGGCTTTTGGGCGCTATCGTGGCCGCCGCCTTCATCGGCGTGCCCACCCCCATCCCCGCCCAGGGCCCCATCACCAACTACCTGGGGGGCGCCGTGGGGGCCATCATCGTCATCATCAGCAATTTCGTGGTGGGCAAAATTGCCTCTTTTTACATGACCCTCACCCTCTTTGTGGGCCAGGTGTCAGCCGGCCTGCTCCTGGACATGATGCTCCAGGGCTTCTTTCCGGTGCGGATTGCCCTGGGCGGCCTGTGCGTGTTGCTGGGGCTCACCCTGAACCTGCTCCAGGACCGGGCCTATGCCCTGAAAACCGGCCGGGAATTCTGATAAAAACCGCCAATTTTCCGTTTGACAGGCCACCACCTGCTTGTTATAATGCATAGGCGTTTTGCAAGTCTCAACGCATTCATGCGGAGAGATGGCTGAGTGGTTGAAGGCGCTGGTCTTGAAAACCAGTGATGTCGCAAGGCACCGGGGGTTCGAATCCCTCTCTCTCCGCCATCTTCATATCGTTTGGAGAAGTACCCAAGTGGCCGAAGGGGCTCCCCTGCTAAGGGAGTAGTACGTGAAAGCGTAGCGAGAGTTCAAATCTCTCCTTCTCCGCCAAAACCCTGAGAACATAACACTTCTCAGGGTTTTTTGATGCGGTATATGATAGATGTCAAGCACAATTGTCTGTGGGATATATAGAAAGGTTATGTATTGATGCTTGCGACACCGCTTCTAAGATTCGATAAATGTAACATTTCAAGCCATAGAATTACTCTAATCCTTCCCGCATTATCTCCATGAAATCATTCTCATCGATTATTTCAACAGGGTAACCAAGATCTCTCAATCTTATTGCATCCAATAGTTTCTGGCCATGAGAGCACCCAGGAAGCAAGGTGTTCTGATCATAAAATCCAATTACAACAATATCCGTTTTTCTTGATACAGAAGTTTTACATATTCCACCCAACTCAATGACTGCTTGTTGTGCAATAGCGCGAGAAGCACAAGTAAGCGTTCCACTGAAAACTACAGATTTCCCTTGGAAAAACTGAGAGTTTCCGTGTGCTAATGGCTTTGGTGCTACATATCCTTTCGGCTTTCTTGCAAGATCCAGAGCGGGGTCATAGCCGTTTGTTAGTGTATACTGATAAGGTAGGCAGGCCAGTCTCATGAGTGCGTCAAGGCTCTCAACTTGATGTTGTTCAAAAAAATGTTGGAGTATCTGTGCTGTTGATGTTGCATCTTCCAAGGCGTTATGTGCATCATAGTATATCCCAAAATGATTTGAGACGTTGGTTAACTTATAATTATCCAGCGTGACAAGTCGTTTTGTTAGGTTTAAAGCACACGCATATCTTATGTTGGGAACTTCAATCCCGGCATTGAAGAGAGCCCTTTCCAAGGCGTATATGTCAAAGGTAGCATTGTAAGCTACAAGTGTCTGGTTTTTCAGACGAGGCCACAACTCCGGCCAAAGTTGTTCGAAGGTTGGAGCTTCAGCTACATCTTCCGGTCTTATTTTATGTATTCTGATATTCATGTGGTGGAACTCTGACAATGGTTGCACGAGTGAATAGAAGGTATCTACTATGTGTTCGCCTTGCATGTAGACGATACCAATTGAGCAAATAGACCCCTTGTCCTTTGGGTTTGCTGTTTCTACGTCTAGAACTATATAATCGTCTCTCGCATTAATCAATGTTTTTGTTCACTCCATAAAAGATGTGTCCAGCTTCAAGATTTTCTCGATAATAACATCCCAGACTGAAGAATTCATCTTCAATCAAACACTTTCTGATATCTGAGCACCGAATAAATCGGTGACAACATCCAAAACGTTCCACAGTGGCCATCGATCGATTGTATGCAGCGATATCCCCTGTCAAACCCAGAAAGGTGTTGTGATTGAAAGCAACATCAACTGGGAAAACATAACTGCCATCAGATAATATGCTATGTGATGGACTAACGCTATCAGGATTCTCAATCGTTTCGGTACAATAGAGAGTTACTCGCTCGCCTGATTTTAAAGATGAAATGAGAAAACTCCTTTGTCTATATAAATAGAAAGCCCAACTTCTACCATTTTGTACTTCACGTACCTCCATGAAAGGAGCATGGTTGGGGAATTTTGCATTGAATGCTGTCACGAACTCGTCCAAGTATTGGGGAGATTTTAGAATCCTCTTTTCCATCTTTTCCCTTTTGCTTTCTTGCCTCTGTGCCCAAACAATTGGTTTGGGAAGATTAATGTGTAAGCAACTCTATATGATTCTGACTAACGACAAACAAAGGCAAGTTAGATGGTCTGGTACCGAAAAACCGGACAAGTCGTTTGTGTGGGTAGTTGCTTGAAGTGCGGCTTTCAAGGTGTAGCCTAGGAAGCCAGGGGTCGTTCTGAGATACCCATTTCAAAATCTACGGGGGATTGGTAGCCAAGGCTGGAGTGAAGTCTCCTGCGGTTGTAGTACAGCATGTACTCTCTAACAGCTTTTGTGGCCTCTTGGCGTGTCTTAAAACGCATCCTCTCCAGCCACTCAACCTTCAGCGTCTTGAAGAAGGATTCAGCGCTGGCATTGTCGTACGGGTTACCCGCTGCACTCATGCTCTGTCGCCCACCAGCTTTGGCTACAGCATTGCGGAAGTCATGGGATGCGTACTGGCATCCCCGGTCACTGTGAAAGATGAACCCTGTCTTGGGGCGACGGTTTTCTACGGCATTCTCAAAGGCTGCAATGGCCAGGTGGCGGTCAATTCGCTTGCTCAATGCAAAGCCCACGATGCGCCGAGAATAGAGATCCAACACAGTGCACAGGTATTGCCAGCCCTCATCGGTTCGGATGTAGGTCATGTCCGAGACCCAAACTTGATTGATGCCGCTTGGATTATTGCCTGATTTTAGCAGATTGGAGAACACTTCCAGGTCATGGTTCGAGTTGGTTGTGTTGACCCGGCGTCTGGATGTTACAGGGATCAGGCCTTCCTGTATCATGACACGCCTCACCTGTTTCCGGTTGATACGGATCCCCCTCTTTGCCAATTCCGCAGCAATGCGCCTGGCACCGTAAATCCGATGACTCTCGTAGAACACATCCACGATGAGCTGCGTCCGAATTCGCTCCCGGAGCTGCCGCTGGGTCTCTCCCCGCTTGTGGTATTCGTAGTAGCCCTGACGGCGAACGCCCAACAGCCTGCACATGACGCTCAAGGATAGGCCAGGAACCGCATTTTTGTCGATCCAGGCATACTTCACCGCGGGTTTTTGGCAAAGTACGCCGCTGCTTTTTTTAGGAAATCCAGCTCCAGTTCCAGCTCCCTGACCCGGCGCTTCAAGCGGCTGACCTCGTCGGTTCCATCCTGCTCTTTGTGTTGCGTAAAGGCTGTTTCAGGATCCGAGTCAAACTGCACCTTCCACTTGTAGATCGTGTTCTCGTGGACGCCATACTCGTTTGCAACACTGCGGGGCGTTCGGCCTTCCGTGACCAGGGTGACGGCTGCGATCTTTTCCTCCCGGGTGAATTTACTTTTGCGTGGCATGGACAACAACTCCTTTGTGGTTCGATTCTACCACACTAACGAGTTGTCCGCTTTACTGGGGCCAGGTCAAGAAAAGGTGCAATCACTATTCTGTGCCACTTTGTCATCAGAATTATCACGATGCATCATCGATTGGAATCAGTGTATCAAATAAGCGCAAGAAAGAAAAGGTCATTGTGCCGATAATCCCTAGAACTAACCTCCGTCAAATGCGATGCATTTCACTTTGACTTATTGTCAGTTGCTTGATGATTATTAGTATTTGTGCCAACCACCGCATGGTAAACCATCCATCCGCCCTCTTGAAGGGTGTCAACTTGCACTTGCTCCACAACAACATCCTTGGACTGAATCTCCAGCACCCCGTCCTTCACGGTATGCACCATGGTGAGGGGAAGGAGGATGAAGCCCTGGTCCTCTTCGGTGTGCAGGGAGATAACGCTGGTGTTGCGGATCATGATGCTGCCGTCCCCGGCCTTGTATGCGGCGGAAAAGCCGGTGATGACGTCCGCCTGGTTCACCATGTAGTTGCCCCGGGCTTCGTAGCTGCCGGCAGCCTTGGTGACGTCGATTTTCAGGTAGGGGATGCTTGTGTCCGCCTGGGCTGCCAGGATGTCCTGGAGCTGCGGCGCGGTTTCCTGGTTGACGGCCTCCGCTTCGGACTGCACCTGCTCCCAGATGCCCTCGTCCTGGGTTTGCTCGATTGGTTTTACGCCCTGCAGCAGCAGCTCCGCCGGGGCCAGGTTCTTTTCATAAAAGCCTTCCTTCCAGTCGGGCATGGTCTGGTCCAGCAGCAGGGCGGCCACATAGCCCAGTTCGTAGCTTTCCTCGTCCGCAGCGGTAAACAGCACGTCCCGCTCAATGGCCTGCATGGCTTCCTTGAGCTGGGCTTCAGCGGACAGGTCCGGCTTCACCACAGCCCCCATGTTCTCAATATACCGGGCGGCGCCCTCCACGATGTCCGTGCCCCGGATGGCTTCGCTTTCTTCCGGGAACTCTTTGTGCCACCTGTCCAGCCAGAACCGGGCCTGGCCCAGCAGCAGGCTCCTGTGCTCGGGCTGCTCCAGGGCGGTGATGAGGTTTTGATAGATCATCATCCGGAGGTAGCGGGGCGCGGGGTTTAGGGGGTAGGCCTGGGCACGGCTGCCGCCTTCCTGGCCTGTGAAGGCATCCTGGTGGTAGAAATGCACCAGCTCGTGGGTGGCAGTGCGGTAGACCTGCTCCGCCTCCCCGGGCTGTTTGAGGCTGGCATCATCAAAGCTCATGGCGATGGCCGGGCTGCTTTCTATGGTGATGGCGCTGTAGCCACCGGGCTGGGGGGCTTCCAGGGCCTGGTATGCCGGGGCTTCCAGCGTCTTCATGCCTTCGGTGCCCAGCAGCCAGGCCTGCCGGGGCTGGCCGGCATCGTCCACATACATCAGCACCAGCCGGTGCTGCTCATAGTCGCAGCCGGGCCACAGGTTTTTGATATGGGGCCAGTGCCGGGACACCAGGGCCTGCACCTCCCGGGCGAAGTCCTCACTCTGGGCGTTTGCAGCCGCCAGGGCAGGCAGGCTGCCCAGCAGCAGACACAGGGACAGCAGCAGGCTTATCAGGGCTTTGCGTGTTGTGTACAGCTTGTGTTGCATCTCGGTTTCCTTCTTCCTGTCTGGATGTAGGGGCTTCCTGCAACAGTGTAAAAGGCTGATGTGACCAGCCTGTGAACAGGATTTGAACCTACTTTGTATGAATCCAGATTCATCGCCAGAACCAGCGTCCGCCGGTCATCCCTCAGGAAACATGCACTTAGATCCCGAATATCGTCTGCCGGTAGAATATTTTGCCCCGCCCTCGTCCAATCTGCATAAACCGGCAGAAAGGAAACGCCATGAAATCAAGACAATTCATCCCCTGCCTCCTGGCAAGTGTCCTCCTGGTCATCCTCCTCACGGCCTCCGCTCAGGCGGGCAGCCTGGCCCTGGCCTTGCCCCAGGAGGCCGGGGTTGACCACATGTACTCAATCGCCCGGGACGGCGAGCGGGTCTATGCCATCAGCTTGCGCCCCAACCTCTTCCGCTTCGACCCGGGGGACAGCGCCCTCATCCCCCTCACCTGGACCCACAACCAGGAGCAGCAGGGCAATGACAGCGTCCTGGGCATCTGCGTCATTGAGGGCGGCGTCTACCTGCTGCAGTACCAGGACCCGGTACTGAAGCTCATCTACACTGAAAAACAGGGCCTGCCTGCCACCATCGCCATCCCCTTCGCCCGGGATGTGAAGGGTGCCAGCCGGGGCAGCGACATCCGCCACCTGGAGTACGACGGCCAGTACCTCTGGTTCATGATGGACATCCGGGGTGACGACAGCTATTCCCTCTGCCGGTATGACCTGAAGCAGGACAAGGTGCACAACCATCCTGCAAGCCGGGGGATGTACGACTATGCCCTCCTGGCTGATGGCCAGGTCTTCCTGTCGGACAACATGTTCGAAAAAGGCAAGGTCTTTGGCCGCCTGCGCCTGTTGGACCTGGCTACCGGCAAGATTACAAGACAGCTGGACATCGACCAGCGGGCCGAGGCCCTGGTCCAGGACCCGGAAGACGGCAGCCTGCTCTACCTCAGCCAGTCCGCCCTCTGGCGCTGGGACGGCCAGGGCCAGCCCCGGCAGCTCCGCAAAATGCCTGTCAACGGCAACGGCATGAGCAACCCCGGCATCATGCTGCAGGGCAGGCACCTCAGCGCCTACAACACCGGCCTCTTCCTGGCAGCCCTCAACCCGGAGCAGGGGGGCCGCCTGCACCTCATCGGGGATTTCCCGGGCAGCAGCCTGCACGGCGGGGCCTATGACAACTTCATGCTGGCCTACCCGGATGTGGACCTCAGCTTCCAGCACACCCCCTCCCAGAACGAAACCCTCTCCACCGGGGACCTGGGCCAGCGCATCAAAACCGGCATGCTGCCGGTGGATGTCATGCTGCTGAACACCCAGCTTTACGACCTGGCTTCCCTCATCAAAAAAGGCTACTGCCTGGACCTCACAGACGAGCCGGAGCTGCTGGCCGCCGTCCAGCGGATGCACCCCGCCATCCGGGACCAGGTGCTGGTGGACGGCAGGCTGTATGGCCTTCCCGCTACGGTGGGCGGCATCCGGGTGATGTCGTGGTTCCAGCCCCATGTGGAGCAGCTGGGCATCCATCCCCAAGACCTGCCCACCAGCCTGGAAGGCCTGGCAGAGATGGCCGGGGACTGGCGCAGCTGGTCAAAAGGCCAGGACATCCGCCCCTTCGAGGCGAAGGACGCAGCCCAGCTGCTCAAGGACCGCTTCATCAGCCTGTACATGGCCCATTGCTACAAGGAGGGCCTGGAGCTGGTGTTCTCAGACCCCCTCTTCTTAGGCGGCCTTGCCCAGATTGACGCTGCCCGCATCCCCAAGTTTCCGGACCAGCCCATGCTCCTGTCCAGCGGCAGCGGCTTCTTTCAGGAGGGCAGCGCCGCCTTCTCCCTCCAGGAAGGCGGCCCCAAGGTGCAGCCCGCCCGGATGGAGGTGTACATCATCAACGCCCTGTCGGAGAACCAGGAGCTGGCCCGCCAGTACCTGCGCCTGGCCCTCAGCAGCCAGCAGCCCCGGCTCAAGGCCAGCCTGTATGCCGACTGGACCCAGCCCGTGGAGCAGTCCGACTACCAGACATGGCTGGATGACATCGAAAAAGAGGAGGCCCGGCTCAAAGCCGCCGTGGATGCCGAGGCCAAGGACAGCCCCGCCCACAGGGCCGCAAAGGAGCGCCTGGAGGCCCATCGTGCCCAGGTTAAAGCCCAGGAAGTCTACCGCCGCTGGCGCGTCTCCCCGGAGGCCCTCCACAACTACCAGCAGCACATCGCGCCCCACATGGTCTTCCCGCCCATCAACCCCTTCACCAGCTACAACGAGCCCGGCGGCGAAGCCATCTACAACGACATCCGCCGCTACCTCAAAGGCGGCATCAGCGCAAAACAGCTGGCCGAGATCCTGGACCAGAAGGTCCGCCTCATGAAGATGGAGGAGGGGGAGTAGGGACGGAGGACGGAGACATCGGGAACCACGGAGACGCCGGGGCTGTCGCAGTAGCGATGGCCCCTGGTCTTTTATTTGTCCGTACACCAAACTGACGGTTTTTGTTTTTTTGTCCAAATATGCGTCAAATGATCATTTTTTGGGGCTCACTAAACACAACCTGTCACTTTTTCGAAGCCAACCAAGAAGGCGTGGTGTCGAAGTATTCACTTTTTTCTCGGTTATCCGGTATCCAGTAGTTTTTCTATACTTTGTGGATAAAGCAAATGGGTTTTCAGGCGGTTTTGGGTGCGCTTGTTGTGAAGCTTTTTCACGTTAAATGCAATCGCATATAGAAACATCTCTGTTTCCACGTGCACAGACCCGCGCCTCACAAAGCGTCGGAAGCCCCAGTCT
>Ga0209510_1000370_pt1 | contig 64763 bp, 33 predicted proteins | sample BiotimSIPDNA_FD_185749 | JGI IMG/M metagenome (GOLD analysis project Ga0209510, IMG submission 185749) | Anaerobic biogas reactor microbial communites from Washington, USA - Biogas_R1 time_0 SIP DNA (SPAdes) (version 2) | ecosystem: Engineered > Bioreactor > Anaerobic > Unclassified | place...
CGGCAAAATCCGCCGCCAGATGCTGGGCCTGTTCCACAAATTTCGGATGCTCTGCGTAATCCGCAAAAAAGACGTCCAGTTCCCGACCGACGGCGTCATGATCTTTCATTTCCAGGTAGGTCTGAATCACTGACCGCTGCAATCCCGGGGCACGGTCATGGCCGGGATACTGCTGCTTCAAGTCCGCGTAAATCTGTAATGCGGTTGAGTAATCTTTCTGTTTCGTAAACTCACTGCCCAATTCATGCATCCGGCGGACATAGTTGGCATCATTCTCGAATGCCTTCATCGAAACCAGGGCCGAGCGGGCTGTCTCAACCTGTCCCGATGCAAGCTGGGACCGAATCGCAGAGTCCATCAAGGCCGACGGGAATGCAAAGCCCGTCTTAACTTTTCAAAGAGCGTATCTTTAAAAGCAGAGACGTTGCGCATCCGCTCTGACATAGTGCGCATCTGACGGGCCAAGTCATATTTTTCGTTGACATTTCCGCGAAATCTCGCTTCACACACCACTCAAATCTGTCACAGCAACCGCTACATTTTGCCCATTATAACGACCAATGAATCGATGAGCTATTACACCGAGTATCCAGTTTTTATTGTTTTTTAAATTTTCCCAATTACGGAACTTTAATTAAAGCACCACCATGAATATAGGGTTGTCTTTTGATTTCCCCCTTATCCAAGCCTTTCTTAAGTTCGGGAAGCGTATATTCTTTTTCATGTTTGCTTTTAGCGTCATTGATCATCTGTGATAAAATAGACTCGGCTTCTTCATTCTCAAAATAAATCATACTTATTCTAACTAAATAACGCCAAAGAGACTCGTCATAATTTTTATAGTTACGCGAAGCATTATTCACAGCGTACTTTATTTGACCCAATTCATCATAATCACGAAGGTTGGTCAAATTACCCAGAAGATCAACCCCAAGATTGGCCGGAAGATTGGGTTCGGTCAGGATCTGAATTTGTGCTTCAATAGATTCAGCGATTGCTGCTTCAATAAAAATGTTTCTCTCGATAGTCTCTTTAGCAGGAATGAGCTGACCTTCTTTGATGCCGTTTACCACATCGCGGTATTGTTGGCCATTTTCGACATTCTTTTTAAATTTGGGATCATCCTCAAAATTCGAACGATGAACGTCTCTAAGAAGATTTGTTGACATTTCAGCTGCCTTTATCCTAAGCAACTTCGGCTCTGATATATCAGTGACGATTTCTTTCATCGCAATTGCAGCGTTAAGGTTTTGTTCGGTTTTGATATCAATTTTGCCCCGCCATTCAACACCCAAGAACTGCATTATCGAATACCGCCAGAATGGTGGCAGTGAAGAGTTTCTCAAATCTGTTAATAATGGAGAGATATTCTCAAGGCTGTTCGTCTTTGATGGATAGTCTTGATAGAAAAACCCTAATGCCCACAACGCTTGATTCCAGTGTTCAGGAGATATCCTCTGCTGTATTTCAGTGGCGCAATGTCTCGCAGCTATGAGCAACTGATTTTCGCTTAACGAATTAATGTAGTGTTGATACTCTACAAGTAATGCTTCGGCCTCTTCAGGTGTAGTTGCATTTTCACAGGCAATCCATTTTTGCCTGATTACTTCCCAGTTATTATCATCGGATTCCACGGCCTGAACAACAATTGTCATAAATAATATTATTAGAAATATTGTCGATATTTTCATTTTTCTACCTTTCTTGATTTCAATAACCTTTATGGCCAACAGGATCACATAAACTTTCCCCAACAAACATGCTATTCCAATATACACCTTGATACCCGTAAGAAATGCTAAGGCATTGTGTAGCCGGAGTCAAGCGTCTCTTCCATAAGAGCGGAAGAAAAGTTTGCTCGTTATGTTCTGCTTGATATGAATCAACTTGGATATTATAGTGCGATGAATAATCGACTATTTTGCCCCATAAATCTAATCCGTTAGTTTCATAACATACCTCTACTAATCCATCACAACGCAGAGCACTAATACTTGAAATGTCGTTATCCCAATTATCTGGACGAAGTACATCTCCAAGACAGTAAGCAATATTTCCTGCTTGTAATACTAGTTGTTTGGCGGTTTCAATGATATCTAAACGTTTTTTGTATGAGATGCCAGAAACGCTACCACACCCCATCGGAACCATATAGGGCACTTCTAACATTGTGGCTAATGTTTTGTTGTCTGTCGGACCGTCCATCTCAATTATTAAGTATTTGCTAGCGTCGTTTAAATCTGTTGGATTGCATTCTCCCAAATACATATATATTATCGCTGAATGTCCGACATCAGAACCTCCAATTCCAAATAGATCCATTTCTCTATAAACGGCATTTCCCAAATTAATCATAACTACTGTTGCTTTGACCTTATCAGAAAAAGTGTTGCCTTCAATGGTATATTTTAACTCCAACTGAACATCTCGCTCCGAAATACTGGCCGATCTACCTTCTACCCATAATGTACTTGGCGGATTTTCAGATGCTAAATTCCAGCTTAGATTTATCTGTTCTGTAACCTTATCCTGATCTTGCCATATACCTATATTTCCTGTTATTAATAATTCAAGGATTCCTATATTCAATCCTCCATGGGATATAGATATTTTGGAAAGATCATTTTCATAATTCACTGTTCCTGTTTCATGCATATCGGGGACACCATTGTCGTTATCATCGTCCCAGTTGACAAGCAGATAAGCTCCAACTTCCTCTTCGTCGATATCTGCTACCAATGGGCCTGATAGCCCATTCCAGATATCTATATCCACATCGATTACGGTTATTTTAATGTTATCCATGAACGTTCTATCACCAATTTCATATTCCAGCTTCACAAAACTGTCCCGAATCCCCGTGCTGGCCATTACGCCTTCAATCCACAACTCTTTGGGCAGATCCGCTGGGGTGTTGAACTGCACAGGCAAGGTTAAAGCCGTACCACCCTTGATTGCGCTTTGCCAGATTTTAATGCCGTTTCCGGCGCTTAAGGTTAACGACCCCGTCAACGATTCAGGAAGCACTTTGTTCAAAGTGATTTTTACCAGATCATTTTCACTCATATTAACGTCGTCATCATTTCCCGGTATTCCATCTTTATTATACCCGTCGTCAATGTCCATCACACCATCAAAATCGTCATCATCATCATTGAGAGCAATGAATCCGCCGACAGTTTCCTCTATGGCGTCATCCACACCCTCCATGTCCAGATCCACCTCGACGACGACGATGTTTATCGATAATGAGGATGTACCGCAGGTGGCGGTGACAGTCGTGGTTCCTGCAGTGTCAATCGGGACAGCAGTTGGATTGCTAACATTCCATGTCGGCTTACCGCTCGGCCATGCGCCGGAAGGATTCGGAGCCGCCGTTACGGGAATTGTAGCCTCGGGGCTGCCTTTGGCAACATAGATAGTTTTTATGTTTCCGGGAGTGGATGTTTCACCTCCTGCTGAAACCGATCCAACACCAACAACATATATATCACATGTATCAGATACGTAGCTGCTTACTGCGCTCCCTGAAGCATCAATCAGGCAACACCTTACTCTGGCATTAAAAGTTCCGCTGTTACTAAAATATCGACTTGCAGTGCCTGAGGGAGCTTTGAGGTAATATCCAGAGGAATCATAGTACGTTATTGTCGAATATTCATAAACGCCATTTCCATCAATATCGAATTCCCATAGAATCCTATACTGATTTGGATTTGTTACCGTACATCTCGCATAGTAATAGGCGTTGCTACCCTGTGGGATACGAAGTGCTGATGCTGTCAAAGATGTGGAGGAAGAACCCGTGTAAAGCGTAATCGAATCAACTGTACATCCATATATTGGGGGGACATACATAAAGCAAGGTGCAATTATAACACCTAACAACAGCATGTAGTAAAAGATCTGTTTTGTTTGTTTATTCTTCATGAGTTGCACCTTTCTGTATATGATTGATAACCTCGTTGTAAACATCAGCATAACCTTCGTATTTCTCATCATTTAAAGCTTCACGAAGAATCGCTAATGCCTTTTCCCTTTCTCCTAATTTGTCATAACAGAGTGCAAGCTGCGCCTGAAGATCACCCATGTCAACACCCCTGGGATACCAACGGATGTAGTTCTCGAAAACCTCCACAGCTTTTGCATATTCACCCGTCGCATGGGCATACATGACACCGAGATCAAACGTTGACCTGGAACCATAATACTCATCGTTGTATAATTCCCGCTGTTTGAGAAACCAATACTCGGCCTGCTCATAATTGCCTTGTTCAAGATAAAGCAATCCCAATTCATTCGGAACACGATATGCCAGGGCGCATTGGGGATACTGGTTCATCACGATAAGGTAATATTCCAGTTGCGTGGTCTCATCATTAAGTTTTCTTGCACAATGGGCAATCATATAGACACAATCACCGGCATGAGAAGTGCCCGTTTCATGTTCAATAATTTTGAGTGCAACCTTTATTGCATATTCGTATTTATAAGCCGCAAAGAAATCCTCGGCTAACCCGGTCAACTCATTATACAAGCCAGGAACGTCGCCGTAATCCGTCACCAAGATGTTTAAAATCTCATTGACATCGGGGATACTGAAATCACTCTCAATATTCAAATTGTTTGACATGCTGTTTAGATCAATTACATTTCTCAGCTCATTTGGATCAATGATATTATCTGTCAACCTCACTGACGCTTTGGCAATTCCAATATAAGCACTTAAGTCATCTCTTTGCGAACTTTCCGCCGCCAAGGTCTTTCGGTACATATTAGTTGCTTTGGCAAATTCTTTTTGGGTGCGATAGGTCTCGCCGAGGTCGTTGACAACGCCGGCATAATCGGGGCGGCTCTGGTAATCGCGTTCCAGCAAATCCACCAGTATATCCGCCTCATCCAGCGATCCTTTTTGAATAACGGCCTTCGTCATGCCGGCATGGAAGCGAATCGCCCGGTCATGCTCAGGCAGGGTCTCCAGCAGGCCGGCATAGACTTCGATGACCCAGTCGGCTTCTTTGCGGGCGGCAAAATCCGCCGCCAGATGCTGGGCCTGTTCCACAAATTTCGGATGCTCTGCGTAATCCGCAAAAAAGACGTCCAGTTCCCGACCGACGGCGTCATGATCTTTCATTTCCAGGTAGGTCTGAATCACTGACCGCTGCAATCCCGGGGCACGGTCATGGCCGGGATACTGCTGCTTCAAGTCCGCGTAAATCTGTAATGCGGTTGAGTAATCTTTCTGTTTCGTAAACTCACTGCCCAATTCATGCATCCGGCGGACATAGTTGGCATCATTCTCGAATGCCTTCATCGAAACCAGGGCCGAGCGGGCTGTCTCAACCTGTCCCGATGCAAGCTGGCCCCGAATCGCAGAGTCCATGTAGGTCATGGCATTATCAGCGTCTGGATGCTGGTCGATATACCACAGTGCTAATTCAGCCGCTTTCCGATGATACCCTTTGTCTTTGCAGACATTGGCTATCGTGTTCAGATGCTCCTCCAGCCGCTTATCCGAACGGTACTGCTCGATAAATTGGGCCAGTGTTTCCTCGGCTTTTGGAAGCTGGTCGCATTTAATGTACCCGGTGATGATATCCCTCCGGGTGTCCATCGCCAGGGGATGATCCGGAAATTCCCTGAGAATTCGTTCGCAAAGAGCGAAATGCTCGGGGTAATGTTTCTCTTCCCAATACAATGTCTTGATCTGGCGGGCATACTCGACAAATCGATCCGCCAAATGATCATGCGACCAGAACTCCTCCAACTTCTCGGCAGCCTTGTCAAGGTCCTTATTATAGATATACCCTCGAACGATGTCGGCCCGCGTAACTACCGCCAGCGGATGGTCGGGAAAATCCCTGATAATCCTGTCGCACAGGGCGTAATGGGGCGCATATTGCTTCTTTTCCCAATAGAGGTCCTTAATCTGACGGGCATAGTCAAGAAATTTTTCATTCGATCGGCCATACGCCCAGAATTCATCCAGTTTTTCAGCCGCTTTATCTATATTCTCGTTATAAATGTACCCCCTGACCACATCAGCCCGTGTGACTACGGCCAGCGAATGGTCGGGAAAATCCCTGATAATCCTGTCGCACAGGGCGTAATGGGTCGCATATTGCTTCTTTTCCCAATAGAGGTCCTTAATCTGACGGGCATAGTCAAGAAACTTTTCATCCAACGGACCATAGTTCCAGAACTCCTCAAGCTTCTCGGCGGCTTTTTCAAAGTCTCCATTATAAATGTACCCCCTGACCACATCAGCCCGTGTGACTACGGCCAGCGAATGGTCGGGAAAATCCCTGATAATCCTGTCGCACAGGGCGTAATGGGTCGCATATTCCTTTTTTTCCCAATAGAGGTCCTTAATCTGACGGGCATAGTCAAGAAACTTTTCATCCAACGGACCATAGTTCCAGAACTCCTCAAGCTTCTCGGCCGCTTTGTCAAGATCTCCATTATAAATGTACCCCCGCACGACGTCAGCGCTCGTCGCTACAGCCAAGGTATGGCCGGGAAAATCCCTGATAATCCTGTCGCACAGAGCGTAATGGGTCGTGTATTCTTTCTTCTCCCAGTATAAATCTTTGATCTGGCGGGCATAGTCGAGAAATTTTTCATCCGCATGGCCGTAAGTCCAGAAATCTTCCAGTTTTTCAGCCGCCTTTTCAAGATCTCCGTTGTAGATGTACCCCCACACGACGTCAGCACGTGTCGCTACAGCCAAGGTATGGCCGGGAAAATCCCAGATAATCCTGTCGCACAGAGCGTAAAGTGCCGTGTATTCTTTCTTCTCCCAGTATAAATCTTTGATCTGGCGAGCATACTTAAGGAAATTTGCATCTGAATGACCGTAGGTCCAAAATTCCTCCAGTTTTTCGGCAGCTTTTCCAAGGTTCTGGTTATAGATATACCCCCTGACGACATCGGCTCGTGTAGCTACCGCTAGTGTATCGCCCGGGAACTCATCAATAATCCTGTCGCAAAGAGCATAATGGGCCGCATATTCGCCTTTGGCCCAATACTGATCTTTGACCCGCCTGACGGCCTCCACAAACCCTTCCCTGCCGCCGTATTCGGCCCAGAACAGTTCCACCGCCGACTGCGCCAACGCGAGTTCTTTTTTCTGAATCAACCCACCGATTTCCTGAACCCGTGCGTCAAAAACCGATTCCGTTTCGGCCGAAAAAGAAGTGGTGAAACAGACCAATAATAATGCCGATAACAAAAGTTGAGAAATGTGCCTATGCCGCCTGTACATCATGACAACTCCTTTCCTGCCGGACAGATCTGCTCCGCCCAGCCGCTGGGAGAATCGCGAAGAAGTCGGGGTAATGCATCAATGGTGAAGCTTTCTAACGCTGTACTTTGCTCTTCTCAATTCTCCGTTTCTGTAATTTTCTTTACAAGCCCTCGTGCAACCCTGTCGATGTCCCCGGGTACCCATGCACAAGCATTAAACACAACCCTATGCCCTCACCCCCGTCCCGTCAAGCACTTTTTTTGAAAAATTCAAATAATTTTTTTGCGATCCGTAATTACCAAGCGAATCACCGAATTCCATTGACCCGTCTGTGGGGGCGGGGTATAATGGGCGGTATGTTCGCTGGGGGTGGTTTGCCCGGTTATCCGGGCGAATCTGAGAAAAAACCCTTCGAACCTGATCAGGCGACCGGCAGGGCGTACCGCCCGCAGGTCTTCCTGCGTAGGGAAGCGAGATTTTTAATCGACTAATCTTATCGAAAATCGCTTCCGGCCAACGAAGCGATTTTTTGTATTTACAGGAGTCTTGATGATGGCGACACAATTGGAACAGGCACGGCAGGGACAGACGACCGACGTGATGCGGCGTGCGGCCGGGCGCGAAAATATAGATGTGGACCTGTTGCGGCAGGAACTTGCGGCAGGACGGCTGGTCATCCCGGCCAACACCGTTCATCTGGCCGACAATCTGGAGCCGTGTGCGATCGGCAGGGCGGTCTCATGCAAGGTCAACGCCAACATCGGATGCAGCAGCGTCCGCTCGGCCCTCGACGGCGAGATCGAAAAGATGAAGGTCGCGCTGGAGGCCGGGGCCGATGCGATGATGGACTTGAGTACCGGCGGCGATCTGGACGACATCCGACGCAAGCTGCTGGCGATCTGCCCAGTGCCGTTCGGGACGGTGCCGATTTATGAGGTCATTATCGATCGTGCCGTTGAGGATATCGATTACGACACGATCTTGAAGGTCGTCGAAAAGCAGGCCCGGCAGGGCGTGGACTTTTTCACGATTCACGCCGGGCTGCTCAGGGAGCATCTGCCGCTGCTGAAGGACCGCGTCTGCGGCATCGTCAGTCGCGGCGGGGCGTTGCTGGCCAAGTGGATGACCACCCACAACAAGCAAAACCCGATGTTCGATTTGTTCGACGACCTGTGCGACATTATGCGGGAGTACGATGTGTGCTTTTCGCTGGGCGACGGGTTGCGCCCCGGCTGCATCGCCGACGCCACCGACGCCGCCCAGATCGCCGAGCTGCGGACGCTGGGCGAGTTGACCCAACGCGCCTGGGACAAGGGCTGTCAGGTCATGGTCGAAGGCCCCGGCCACGTGCCGTTCAATCAGATTCAGTACAATATGGAAATCCAGCAGGAAGTCTGCCACGGCGCACCGTTTTATGTCCTCGGCCCGCTGGTGACGGATATTGCCCCCGGCTACGACCATATCACCAGCGCCATCGGCGGCACGGCGGCGGCGTACTACGGGGCGTCTTTCCTGTGTTATGTGACGCCGCGCGAGCATCTGGGCCTGCCCAATACCGACGATGTGCGCCAGGGCGTGGTCGCCTCCAAGATCGCCGCACACGCCGGCGATGTCGCCCGCGGCTTCGGCAACGCCGCCCAGCGCGACCGCACGCTCAGTACCGCCCGCGGCTCCCTTGACTGGCAGACCCATCTGGACTCGGCCATCGACCCTGTCACCGCCCGGGCGATGTTCGATGAGGCCTGCCGCCAAAGTCGGATGCCCGCCGGCAGCAAAGGCGAGGACTATTGCACGATGTGCGGCCGGGAATGGTGCAGCGTCCGCATCAACAAAGAACTGCGACAAACCATAAAATAGAAAAACTGTTGGTATTCCCGGCGTATTTTGGTATCATACGCCCGCTTCTGGAGAGGTGTCGGAGCGGCTTATCGAGCAGCCTTGGAAAGGCTGTGTAGGGTTTATCCCTACCGCGGGTTCGAATCCCGCCCTCTCCGGTCTTTTTTTCATCCCCCAAGGCGACTATAAGCTATTCTAATTCAATACGTTGTGTGCTTATGCCATAATTTCGGGTCCACTGTCTCTAATTTCCGGGCTAAACGGCACATGGCCTAGGGTTGCCTGATGCCAAACGCCGTCGAGGCCCGGCACCACAGGGAGCCTCAAATTGCGTAAATCCCCCGTTTCCAGTATCCGCAACCTGTTTAGTACCACAAAAAATATATTTAATAGTTGAATCTTGTAATATTAAATGTTATTATGAAATTATAAAATGTTCGTTATTAATGGGGCGGACTTTGCTGAACAGAGGATATCGTATCTTGATTGCTGGTTTTTTGCCCGTGCTGGGACTTTGCACCAATTTGGCCCCCGCATGGCAGTCCGATAATGGTGACGGGACGTACACGAACCCGGTGCTTTATGCCGACTATCCGGATCCCGACATCATTCGTGTCGGCGAGCATTTTTATATGGTATCCACAACATTTGCCGATTCGCCGGGGCTTGTCGTACTGCGGTCAAAGGACCTGGTGAACTGGGAAATCCTCTCTCATGCCGCTTCGGCCCTCGATATGAATGCCGATTATGATATGGTCAACGGCAGAACCGTCTATCGCAAGGGTATGTGGGCATCGAGCATTCGTTACTATAACGGCACGTTTTATGTCGTCGTAAACCCGTGGGGCGCAAGCGGCGCTCGTGTCTATTATGCCGCCGATCCGGCCGGGCCGTGGGATTATCACCAACTGGATCGCGGGGCATACGATCCCGGTTTTTTCATTGATGATGACGGGACAGGTTACATTTTCTTCGGAGACGGATCAATCCATGTTTTGACCTTGAATTCAACCTATTCTGCGGTGGTGTCTCAGACCAACAATGTGGTGAACAGCGGGGGGGAAGGGTCGCATGTGGTTAAACGCGGCGGCTATTACTATCTTTTTAATGCGAATCCCGGGACTTGGCCGTTTCAGTTGCGGTGTTCAAGGGCGACGAATCTTTTTGGTCCATGGGAAACAGGGCATATCTGTCTGCTCGGGACAAACGGCGGCCATCAGGGTGCGATTGTGGATATCGATGATAATGACAATTGGTTTGGTTTCGTTCATCAGGACAGCGATGCGATCGGCCGCATGACGCGGATCGGGCCGGTTTTCTGGGAAAACGACTGGCCGGTCTTCGGTACGCCGAGCAATCGAAACGTAATCGCGGCCACCTATCCCAAACCGATCCTCGGCAAGCCGATTGTGCAGCCGCCGACTTCGGATGACTTCAGTGCTTCGACGCTGGGGCTTCAATGGCAGTGGAATCACAACCCCGATAACACAAAATGGTCACTTACCGAGCGCCCCGGCTGGCTTCGGCTGCGTCCGACGCAGGCGTCCGGGTTCTGGACGGCCCGCAACACGCTGACCCAAAAAGGACAAGGCCCCTGGAGCCGCGGCGAGGTCAAATTCGACCTGCAGAATCTTGAGCCGGGGGATATCTGCGGATTTGGAACCCTCGGAAAATACAGCGCTCATATTGCCGTAAACTGTGACACCGACGGAACCCTCTTCCTGAGCATGAACGTTCTGCAGGATACTTCAGCGGGCGTTCAAACCGATACGCGCGTCGCATCCGTGCCCTTTGAATCCGATACGATACGGCTGCGAATGGACTTGAATTTTCAAACGAATACGGGGCTTTTGTCCTATAGTGCGGATGGGTTATCCTGGATATCACTGGGGGGAAATTTCCCTTTGGCGTTTGATTGGGCGACGGGAACCTTTCAAGGTGAAAAATTTGCCATTTTCTGTTATAATCCTGACCTTTCCGGCGGTTATGTCGATGTCGATTCTTTTACCTTTAGCGACACTCTTCCTCCCCCTCCTCCCCGCTCGGCCTATTTGCGGATCGAGGCGGAAGATTACGATACTCAGTCAAATACCCAGACCGAGTCGTGCAGCGAAGGCGGCCAAAATGTGGGCTTTATCCAAAACGGCTCTTATCTCGTTTTCAAAAACATTGATTTCAGCGGCGGCGCGATTACATTCAACGCCAGGGTGGCATCGAACGCCAGCGGCGGTAACATTGAGTTGTATCTGGACAGTTTGACCGGTCCTCAGATCGGAACCTGTGCGGTAACAAACACCGGGGGCTGGCAGACATGGACCACTCGCTCCTGCCCGGTCAGCGGCGCTGCCGGGATACATGACCTGTTCTTGAGATTTACCGGGGGCGGCGGCTACCTGTTTAATGTTAATGGGGTCCAATTCATCCGCTATGGCGACATGGATGGAAATGGTATTGTGAATGCAGATGATTTTCTGGAGTTTGCCGGCTATTGGCTTGAGAACAACTGTGATTTGGATATAGATGGCGACTGTGTCATTTCGCTGAATGAATTTGCTGTGTTTGCTCGCAATTGGCTGGACGAGTGATTTGATCCTAACGATGACCGGTCACTGCTAATGGACAAGGAGATAAATGATGCTTAAAATGTATCGAAATGCTGCCAACGTCAACACAGTTGTATCGGCTGTTGTCCTTGTTATGGCGGCATTCGTATGGGCTGACAATCCGATCGTACAGACCCTTTACACCGCCGACCCCGCTCCGCTGGTGCATGACGGAGTCTGTTACGTCTATACCAGTCACGACGAAGACGTATTGGTGGATAACTTCTTCACCATGAATGACTGGCGGTGTTATTCAACAACCGACATGGTGAATTGGACTGATCTTGGCTCGCCGTTGTCCTATACGGACTTCAGTTGGGCAAGCGGAGATGCCTGGGCGGGTCAATGTATCTACAGAAACGGCAAGTTCTATTTTTATGTTCCCATGAAGATGAGATTCGGCGGCAAAGCCATCGGCGTGGCGGTGGCAACCGACCCGGCAGGGCCGTTTATCGATGCGCTCGGCCATCCCCTGGTGGGTGACGATGGCAGTTGGGGCGACATCGACCCGACGGTATTTATCGATGACGATGGCCAGGCCTATCTGTACTGGGGTAATCCCTACCTGCATTATGTAAAATTAAATGAAGATATGATTTCGTATTCCGGCGGGGTTGTCGATGTGCCGCTGACTACGGAGAGTTTTGGCGTTCGCAGCAATGACGACCGAGACACCCAGTATGAGGAAGGGCCATGGCTGTATAAGCGTAACGATTTGTACTATATGCTGTTTGCCGCCGGGCCGATACCTGAGCATATCGCGTATTCGACCGCTCCCAGTGCTACCGGGCCGTGGACATTCCGAGGCGTCATTATGGCCAGCCAGGCGACGAGTGCCTTTACCAACCATCCGGGAGTGTGCGATTACAAAGGCAATTCGTACTTTTTTTATCACAATCAAGCTTTGCCGGGCGGCGGGGGCTATCACCGTTCGGTATGCGTGGAACAATTTACCTATAATGCCGACGGTACCATTCCGACGATTAATATGACCACCGCCGGTGCGCCGCAGATCGACACGCTGAACCCTTATGTGAGAACGGAAGCAGAAACGATTAACTGGGCGTCAGGCGTAAAAACGGAAGTCTGCTCTGAAGGCGGCATGAATGTGACTTCGATTTCAAACGGCGACTGGATACGGATACGCGGGGTGAATTTCCTGACCGGGGCCAACAGCTTTAAGGCCAGCGTCGCCAGTGCCGGTTCCGGTGGAAACATCGAACTGCGTCTGGACGGTACAAACGGTACTCTGATCGGAACCTGTCCGGTACCGAATACAGGCGGTGCTCAAACGTGGGCAACGGCTGCATGCGCTGTCACCGGTGCCTCCGGGGTTCATGACTTGTACCTTCGTTTCACCGGCTCCGGCGAGGATCTGTTTAACCTGGACTGGTGGCAGTTCCAAACGGATTCAATCACATTTGCAACGGTCAACATCAATGGCGATAACAGGTTGCAAACAATTGACGGTTTCGGTTTTTCCAGTGCGTGGAGCGGGGCGCTCTCCAGCGCCAAAAACAATGCCCTCTACAATACTCTTGGCATGTCGCTTTTGCGTATCCGCATCGATCCAAACCGGTATTGGAATGAAGAGACAGCCAATGCCGCCGCAGCACACGCCTATGGCGTTCAGGTTCTGGGGTCTCCCTGGACGCCGCCGGCATACATGAAAGACAACAACAACGTTGTCCATGGATCCTTGCTGCCCGAGTATTTCGACGACTATGCCGACTACCTAAGCCAGGCAGCTAACAGTATCGATCTGGACTTTGTATCGCTTCAGAACGAATGCGACTGGGATCCGGATTATGAAGGATGTGTCTGGACGCCGGACCAGTTAAGGACCTTTTGCAGGGACTATGCACAGAATATCGGAAGACCTGTCGTTATGCCGGAATCGCTCAGATTCAACGACAGCTACTCCGATCCGACACTGAACGACTCGCTTGCGGCCAGCCATGTTTCAGTTATTGCAGGTCATTTCTATGGCGGCGGTAACTACGTGCACCAAAATGCGATCAATAAAGGAAAACGCGTCTGGCAAACAGAACATTACATCGACGACACACAGACCAACATGGCCAACTGCATTAAGATTGCCAAGGAAATCAATGATGCCATGAATAATCGGTTCAATGCTTATTTTTGGTGGTGGGTTCCTGATTATGACAGCAGCGTTAACCTTGTTAACACGAATGGGACGATTTATAAAAACGGGTACACCATCGGGCAGTTTGCCAAGTGGATCCGCCCCGGTAAACAGCGCATCGCAACCACCTATAATCCTGCTTCCGGGGTTTATGTCACCGCATACCGCAACGAAGGAGTTGTCATTGTCGCGGTTAACACCTCCGATTTATTAGCTGTTCAGCAATGCTTCCTGGAGAATCTCAGCGGTGTTACCCAGTTTACGGCATATCGCACTTCATCTTCTGAGAATATGGCCAACGTGGGCACGTTTAACGTGTCCGGCGGATCGTTCCAAAGCCAACTGCCGGCCCAGAGCGTTACGACCTTTGTTCAGAGCGGGGGTAACGACATGCCTATTCCATCCGGCTTGATCGCCGATGATACGCAGAACGGCCAGATTAACCTCATCTGGACAGGTTTAACGGATGCAGCAAGCTACAACGTTAAACGGTCGACCACCAGTGGTGGTCCTTATACGATACTTGCGGCAGATGCACCCACAGCGGCTTTCAGTGATTCCACCGTGATTCCCGGCCAGACCTACTATTACGTCGTCAGTGCCAATACCGACGAGGGTGAAAGTCTCGACAGTAATGAGGCGACTGCAATCAGCCTTCATGCACATCTGAAATTTAATGAAACCAGCGGAACTACCGCGGCGGATGCGGCGGGCAACGGATGGCACGGCACACTGGTCAACGGGCCGACGTGGGGCAACGGAAGGTTTTCCAATGCCGTATATTTGGACGGATCGAACGACCGTGTCAGCCTGCCGACCGGTGTGGTCAACGGCCTGACGGACTTTACGATTTCCACGTGGGTGTATTTGAATGCGGCCAGCCAGTGGTCGCGCGTGTTTGACTTTGGAACCGATACGACCAACTATATGTTCTTGACGCCCCGTGCCGATTCGGGTTTTGTGCGCTTTGCCATCCGCACCCCAACGGTGAATGAACAGGTTATTAACGGCACTGCTGCGCTGCCGACGGAGCAGTGGACACATGTGGCCGTTACACTGGGCGGCGGGACGGGTGTTTTATACGTCAATGGTTCGGAAGTCGGACCTAACAGAGCGATGACGCTCACCCCGACTTCACTGGGGGCCACCAATAATAATTTAATCGGTTACTCTCAATGGAATGATCCCCATCTGAACGGGCGTGTGGATGAGTTCCGCATCTACCCGGCGGCTTTAAGCGGCAGTCAGGTGAAGACACTTTATGCGTCACAGATTCCTACCGCGAGACCCTCGACTCCAACAACTCCCGTGGCGATAGCGATTTCCAGCAGCCGGATCGATCTGACATGGGACGCTGTTCCCGACGCGACCAACTACAACGTCAAACGCTCCACTCTCGACGGCGGCCCCTATACCCTGGCAGCCAGTGTTGGCGGAGCACACTATAGTGATACGGGATTGTCTGAAAAGTCAACGTATTATTATGTTATCAGTGCCGTCAATAGTATGGGGGAAAGCATGGACTCAACACAAACCGAAGCAATAACCCCGGCGATTCCGCCAGCGGCGCCGTCCGGACTGACGGCGACGGCCGGCGATGTTGTGGTCACACTGAACTGGAATGCCAATAGTGACGCTGACTTAGTGGGGTATAATGTCTATCGCTCGACAACATCGGGCGGCGGATATACACTGCAAAACGGAGATATCTTGATCGATCCGGAATTTGCGGATGATGATGTTATCCCATACACGACGTATTATTATGTAGTTGTCGCTGTCGATGAGGATACCCTTGAAAGTGACTATTCGAACGAAGTTTCGGCGGCGCCGATTGACAGTGACCTGATTCCGCTCAGCGGAGCCGATTTTGAAAGTGGTTTCGGCGAGTGGGTGAACATCATCGGCGGCGATTCCCATGACTGGACACGCTACTCCGGGGGCACGACGACCCCCAACACCGGGCCGTCCGGCGGGGCCAACGGCAGTACGTGGTATGTGTACCTTGAGACGTCTCCGGGCGGCGCTAACACCGCCGGCAACACGGCCATCCTGGAAAGTCCTGTGATCGCCGGTTTCGGGCGTGTTCTGACATTTTATTACCACATGCACGGCACCGGTACCGGGACACTGGCGGTCGATGTTTATGATGGGGCGTGGCATGATGGGGTGTGGAGCCTCAGCGGCGAACAACATACCTCCAGCGGACAGCCCTATACGCAGGCCTTTGTGGATCTGACAGGCTTTAGCGGTCCGCTTCGGGTTCGTTTTCGTGCGGTGGCCGCCGGCGATCCGCGCGGCGATATGGCGATTGACGAGATTGCAGTTTTTGGCGAACTTCTTTACGGAGATATGAACGGCGATAATCGTGTCGATGAGGACGATCTGTGGGAATTTGTCGGCTATTGGCTTGAGGACGACTGCGCCTTGGACTTAAACGGCAACTGTCTGATCAATCTCTACGAATTCGCTGAATTTGCCGAAAATTGGCTGGATGGTTCGTTTCAGTAATCGTAAATATATGTGAATACCAGGAAATAGATTGATACTTTGGAGGTAATATGAAACGTGCATTTGTTTTAATAGCGGGAGTTTTGGCGATATCTGCGTGTGTAAAGGCAGCATCGCTGACATTGGTGACCGACTGGGACGCCAGCGGGGTACCGGACAATCTCAACATGTATATTTACGTGCCGGACAATGTGGAAGTGAATCCTCCTGTTCTGGTTCTTCTGCACTATTGGGGAGGAGGCGCCGGCGGTGTTTTTGCTCAGGCGACTGCCGGCGGTATTGTCGCGGCAGCGGATAAATACGGCTTTATCATCGTCGTTCCTGAAACCAACGACTGCTGGGACTACGGTTCAACCCAGTCTCTCACACGTGATGGAGGCGGACAGACACATGGCATCGCCCGGATGGTTCAGTATGCAATCGATGCATACGGGGCGAATGCGGATCGCGTTTATGTAACGGGCGATTCGTGCGGCGGCATGATGACGCAGGCGATGCTGGCTGTTTACCCTGACCTGTTCAAAGGAGGGGTCGAATACTGCGGTGTGCCGGTGGGGGGGGCCTGGACGCCGATTACGCGTACCGCACAGGAATGGGGAAACATCGTTCGCACTATAAATCCGACCTATTCCGGGCCTCGTCCGCGTATCCAGCTTTGGCACGGGACGGCGGATGAACTTGTTAGTTACGCCAATCTGGAGGAATCCATTTTACAGTGGACCAATGTGCTGGGATTAAGCACGACGCCGACCGCAACAGACAACGTGACAATGAACGGCAGCCAATGGACGCGCCAGGCCTGGCAAGATGTCAAAGGTAATACGCTTATTGAAGCGTGGTCGGAAATTGGCGGTACACACAACATCGGCTCGCTCTTCGATGACGACTTTGTTATTCCTTTCCTGTGCCTGGATCAGAAAGGGCCGGTCGATCCTCAAAAGAATATCACTATCCCGCGCGGGCGTCCGGTCCTCAATGCGGCGAGGACGACTTTTGTGGCGGATAACGGCCAATTGCTGAGAGGTCCCTTTACCTCTTCGGAATGGGGCAATCCGGCGCCCTACGCCCAGATTGAAAATATGAAAAAGCTCGGCTTCAATGCCGTGCATTTATATGGGGAGTGTTATGATATCAATTATCCAAACGCGGGGAGTACCGCGCCCGGCTACGCTGCTTCACGGATTGACAGTGTCGTGGCGGCCACGCGGGAATTGGGCATGTATCTGATCATCACGATCGGCAATGGCGCCAACAATGGAAATTACAATATCAACTATGTCGTGGATTTCTGGAAGTTCTATGCGCCGCGTTATGCCAACGAGACCCATGTCCTCTATGAAATCCAAAACGAGCCGGTGGCATGGGGCCCGCCGTATTCGTCTTCGACCGCCACGCCGCCCGGAGCGGTTGATATGGAAATTGCGGCCTATCAGACCATCCGTACGTATGCGCCGCATACCCCGGTACTGCTGTTCAGCTATGCGGTGCCGTGGGGTTCAGGCGGAGCAAGCGATGCCTTGCGGGATATCCGTATGTTCAATAAGGCAGTGTTTGGTGTCGAGGATGTCGTGTGGACCAATGAGGCCGTGGCGATCCACGCCTATTCGGGTACGGATATGACCGCGCAGTTCGCCGAACGCATGATCCAGTATGGCTATCCGCTTGTTCAAACCGAGTGGGCCGGCGGTATTTGGGGTGAAACCGGCAATGGGTTCGAGCTTTATACCGCGCTGGAGATGGAACGACTAAATATCTCCTGGATGACATTCCAGTACATTCCTCCCTCGGGTGTTGCTGACGATGTGACCGTGCCGAAAGTCTTTAAGGATCGTGTGGAACGATCCGGGATGTCCTGGACTCCGGATTTCGGGACGTGGCCTCAGGTACGCAGCGTTTTCGGCAATAACGGCCAGCCTCGGAACACAGCGGGATTAAGCGGCACACTCCGCATTCAGGCCGAGGACTTCGATACCGGCGGTCAGGGGGTTACCTATAACGATACAACGCCGTTCAATCAGGGCGGGCAGTACCGCACCAATGAGGACGTGGACATTGCAGTCACCTCGGATACGGGCGGAGGGTATCATATCGGCTGGACGGATGCGGGGGAATGGTTCGAATATACAATTATGGTAAGAGACCCCGGCTTGTATAATCTCCGATTGCGTGTGGCCTCGCCGGTTACCGGCGGCGCGGCACGAGTGATTAGTTACCACCAGGATAAGACGGGAATATGGAACATCCCGAACACCGGCGGCACGCAAGCCTGGACGACGATTACCCGGCAAGTGTATCTTGAATACGGGAGGCAGAAACTGCGCTTCGAGGTTGTGAGCGGCGGTTTTGATCTGAACTGGATCGAACTTTCGGCTGTTACGGCCGGGCCGTTTACAGACGGTACCTACAAACTGGTTAACCAAAACAGCGGTCTGGCGATGGAAAACAACAACCGCTCGGTTGTGCAAAATGTCTTTACGAATGCGAACACTCAGCGGTGGAATCTCCAGCATATAGGCGCCGGTCAGTACCGTGTTCGTTCCGCGGTGGACAACTGGCAATGGGATACCTGCATTCTTCGGCCGTTGGGAGATGGTTATTATCGCCTTACACGGGTCAGTTCCGGCCTGGATTATGAGGTTCAGAACGCCTCCATGGATATCGGGGCCGCGATTACGTCCAATGATTCTGCGGAAATGGCGAGTCAGAAATGGGGGGTTCTGGCTCCGACTGCACCGGAATTCCCCGTTGGCTTGCAGGCTGACTGGGGCTCCTCCGAACGGATCGACCTTGTGTGGATGCCCACTGCCGGTGCGATAAGCTACAACGTCAAACGGTCCTCCTTCGGCGGCGGGCCATACACCACCGTTGCCGCAAACGTCATCGATACGAGCTTCAGTGATTTCGGCGTTGTTGACGGGCAGGTCTATTATTATGTGGTCAGCGCAAATGCGGCTTCCGGTGAAAGTCTCAACAGCGCTGAAGTGGCGGTAACGCCCTGGGTGTCGCTGGACATCGGGTCGGTGGGCGTTTCGGGCAGCACCCGTTACAAGAATGACGTGTTTACGGTCAGCGGGTCGGGGGCTGATATATGGGGTACAAATGATGCGCTCCGTTTTGTATATTTGCCGATGACCGGCAACTGCACGATTACCGCGCGCGTGGTGTCGGTGCAAAACACCGATGGATGGGCCAAAGCCGGCATCATGATGCGTGAGAGTTTGAATGCCAACTCGAGAAACGCCTTTATCGCGGTCACGCCGGGCAACGGCGTGACGTGGCAATGGCGCTCCAGTGCCGGCGGCAACACCAGCAACAGCAATACGACCGGTCTCGGTGCGCCCTACTGGATCAGACTTGTACGAAATGGCAACACCTTTACCGGATATCGTTCCGCCGACGGTGTGAACTGGGCGCAGCAGGGAGCATCGCAGACGATCAGCGTGCCGACCACCGTGTATATGGGACTGGCGGTCACCAGTCACAACAATACGAGACTTTGCCAGGCGGTCTTTGACAATATAACCGCTCCCGGCTGGCCGCCGCCGTTGCCGCCGATGGAGCCGACCGATGTGCACGCGACGGTGCTGTCGGCCGGTCAGATCAACCTGAGCTGGACCGCGTCGCTCAACGCGATCAGTTACAATGTCAAACGCTCGACCGTCAGCGGCGGACCTTACGTTACGATTGCTGAAAATATCACGACCCCCCGGTTCAGTGATTCCACGGTGATTCCCGGCCAGACCTACTATTATGTCGTCAGTGCCAATACCGAAGAGGGTGAAAGTCTCGACAGCGACGAAGCGGTTCCCGCGATTGTATCCACCTATCTGAAATTTGATGAAACCAGCGGAACGATCGCTTATGACGCCACCGGCAACGGCCGGCACGGCACACTGGTCAACGGGCCGACGTGGGGCAACGGAAGGTTTTCCAATGCCGTATATTTGGACGGGTCGAACGATCGTGTCACTCTTCCGACCGGTGTGGTCAACGGCCTGACGGACTTTACGATTTCCACGTGGGTGTATTTGAATGCGGCCAGCCAGTGGTCGCGCGTGTTTGACTTCGGAACCGATACGACAAACTATATGTTCTTGACGCCCCAAGCCAATTCGGGGTTTGTGCGTTTTGCCATCCGCACCCCATCGGTGAGTGAACAGGTTATTAACGGCACTGCTGCGCTGCCGACGGAGCAGTGGACACATGTGGCCGTTACACTGGGCGGCGGGACGGGTGTTTTATACGTCAATGGTTCGGAAGTCGGACGCAACAGCGAGATGACGCTCACCCCGACCTCGCTGGGGGCCACCACAAATAATTTAATCGGTTACTCTCAATGGGATGATCCCTATCTGAACGGGCGTGTGGATGAATTCCGCATCTATGCCAATGCCTTAAGCGCCGCCGCGGTCGCATCGCTGGCTGCGGAAGAGATACCCGCTGATGCGCCGCTGGCGCCGACAACTCTGAATGCCGAGGAAACCACAGGCGGGCGGATCGAACTGACTTGGGACGCTGTTCCCGACGCGACCAACTACAACGTCAAACGCTCCACTCTCGACGGCGGCCCCTATACGCACATTGCCGCTCTGTCCGGGACAAGCTATGCTGACACAGATATATCCCAATGGACGATGTATTATTATGTCGTCAGCGCGGTCAACAGCGCCGGTGAAAGTATCGATTCGATGCAGGCTGACGTTTTGGTACTGGGGCTTCCCCCGGCCGCTCCCTCCGGCCTGACGGCCGAGGCCGGTGACGGGTGGGTCGTTCTGACCTGGGATACCACCACGGAAAGCGGTTTGGCAGGCTACAATGTCTATCGCTCGACAACGCCGGGAGGCGGTTATGTCCTCCTGAACGATTCGTTGTTAAGCAGTCCGGAATTCACCGATGACGAGGTACTCACTTTTACGACGTACTCCTATATCGTGACCGCCGTGGACATTGCCGACCGTGAAAGCGACGGCTCTGGTTCGGTCGAGGCGGCGCCGATTGACGGCGACCTGATACCGCTCAACGGAGCCGATTTTGAAAGTGGTTTCGGCGAGTGGGTGAACATCACCGGCGGCGATTCCCATGACTGGACACGCTACTCCGGGGGCACGACGACCCCCAACACCGGGCCGTCCGGCGGGGCCAACGGCAGTACGTGGTATGTGTACCTTGAGACGTCTCCGGGCGGCGCTAACACCGCCGGCAACACGGCCATCCTGGAAAGTCCTGTGATCGCCGGTTTCGGGCGTGTTCTGACATTTTATTACCACATGCACGGCACCGGTACCGGGACACTGGCGGTCGATGTTTATGATGGGGCGTGGCATGATGGGGTGTGGAGCCTCAGCGGCGAACAACATACCTCCAGCGGACAGCCCTATACGCAGGCCTTTGTGGATCTGACAGGCTTTAGCGGTCCGCTTCGGGTTCGTTTTCGTGCGGTGGCCGCCGGCGATCCGCGTGGCGATATGGCGATTGACGAGATTGCAGTTCTTGGCGAACTTCTTTACGGAGATATGAACGGCGATAATCGTGTCGATGAGGACGATCTGTGGGAATTTGTCGGCTATTGGCTTGAGGAAGACTGCGCTCTGGATTTAAACGGCGATTGCCTGATTAATCTGTATGAATTCGCCGCGTTCGCCGAAAATTGGCTTGATAATTCGCTTCAATAATACTATATAGGATTACGATTTGAAGCAGAATGCTTCATGGAGTGCAAGAATAAGATGTTAGGATCGTTTCAAAGGGCGAATTGAAATTGAAGATTGACAATCGGAGTGGTTGTATTTTGCGGAGACAAAGGAGATATTTCCCCTCTGCATTTTGAAAAGCAGGATTAAACGGGATTTTAAATGAAGTGAAGCCGGTGTATAATGAGGTTTTGAATTGTATCTGTAATGAAAATACTTAATGAAAGGGACTCATTTAATGAAAACGTATCGTGCTTTTTGCCGACAACGACGATATCAAATTGCAATCCATTTTTTTATTATTTCGGTTTTTTTCCTTGGTGCTATCCTGCAGGCCGCTGTTTCCGGTTTGGATGAGTTTGGACATTTACAGGCTACAGCAACCTCTGGGAATGATGATTTTTCCTGCACCCGGCTGGAAAACGGCGTTCAACTCAACATCGACGGTGTTACCAAGAATGTGCTCTTTTACGGTCCGTCCACAATTCGTGTGAACGAAAACCTCGGCCGCAGCTACTGGACTCATCCCAGTATCGTTGTTGTCGGCAAGCCCGCAGCCGTTCCGTTCAAAGTGCAGGAGGCCGCAGACACTGTCGCGATCGTATCGGACAAGCTTCAGATCAAGGTCGATAAAAAGACCGGGGCGCTTACGTTTATGGATACCGCCGGCAAAGTTCTGACAAAGGAACGAGCTGGAAACCATGCCACGATCAAACAGGTCGAAATTTCCGGCGCTCCCACCTACGAAGTATCGAACACGTTTACCTTGAAACCCGATGAAGGCTGGTACGGCTTTGGCTACATCGATTCGGCTCCGACTCAAATCAACCGCCGTCGACAGGAATTGCTGCTGATTCAGACCAATATGGGGATTGTGATTCCCATGATCGTATCGTCTGAACGTTACGGAATCATGTGGGACACCTATTCCATTATGCGGTTCAAGGACGATGCGACCGGCGCCACACTTTGGGCTGAAAGTGCCCCTGGCGGTGTGGATTATTATTTCTTTGCAGGCGACACTATGGACGATGTGATTGCCGGTTACCGCAATCTGACGGGAAACGCACCCATGTATCCCAAACAGGCCTTGGGACTGTTCATGAGCAAGGAACGCTATCAGACGCAGGCACGCATTGTCGAGGTGGCCAAAAGTTTCCGCAGGGAACAGTTTCCGCTGGATTACATTGTGCAGGACTGGCAGTATTGGGGTACTGACAAAGACGGTACATGGAGCGGTATGATCTGGAATCCGCAGCGGTATCCCGATCCGGAAGGTATGATAAAGGAAATTCACGACCTGAATATGAAACTGATGATCTCTATCTGGCCATCCGTAGGCAATGATACCCCGCTGGCCCATGAACTCGACCAGGATAATCTGCGATTTGAGCCGCTGCACTGGATATCACGAAAGGCCCGCATCTATGACGCTTTCAGCGAAAAGGGGCGAGAAATTTACTTCAAGCACATCAAGACCGGCCTTTTGGACAAGGGTGTGGATGCCCTCTGGATGGACGGCACTGAAGTTGAAGTCAGCACGGCCTGCTGGAATCCCAACGAAGTTGCACGCGATATTAAAAGACTGGGAATCAACGCAATGGGCGACTTCTCACGTTACCTGAATCCCTATACGCTGATGACTACCAAGGGGACTTATGAAGGTCAGCGTGCCGTCAACAACCAGCGCGTGTTCACGCTGACCCGCTCTGCCTGGAGCGGAGCTCAGCGTTATGCGGCTGCTTCCTGGTCGGGCGATTCGTCGGCCAGTTGGAATACGCTCAAGTCTCAGATGGCCAGCGGACTTGACGTGACCATGGCCGGCAATCCCTGGTGGACACAGGATATCGGCGGTTTCTTTGTCAACAACTTCCCCGGCGGCCAGGAGAATCCCGCCTATCGCGAACTCTTCTTGCGATGGTATCAGTTTGGCGCCTTCAATCCGATCTTTCGTATTCATGGGACCAATATTGAGCGGGAACCCTATATCTTCAAAGACATGGATCCGGAGATGTATCAGGCCTTACTGGACATCACGCATCTGCGCTACCGCCTGATGCCGTATCTTTACAGCCAGAGCTGGAAGGTTACAAGTGAAGGCTACACGCTGATGCGTGCTTTGCCGATGGATTTCCCGGATGATGCCGGGGTACGCAACATCAGTGACGCATTTATGTTCGGGCCGGCGTTTCTGGTGCATCCTGTCACCCGCGCCATGTATCGTACGGGAAGTGAACCCGCCCCAACCGTGCAGACGGACTTCTTGCGGACTCCGGACGGAAAGCCCGGTCTGGCCGTGCAGTATTTTGCCGGTGTCAACTTCGATACGCCCATGGAAAAAGGGATTGATAAGGTTGTGGATCATGACTGGCCCGGTCCCCCGCTGGCTGATCCTCCCGGTGGTTTGGATGATTTCAATAATTTCTCCGCACGTTGGGAAGGTTTTCTGGTAGCACCCGAAGACGGTGAATACGAAATCGGGGTCGAAGGCGATGATGGTTTCCGGCTTTATCTGAATGGCAGGAAAGTGGTGGAAGATTGGCGAGAAAATGCCGCACGCTATCGCAGCGCCAAGGTCACACTCAGCAAAGGACAGCAAGTGCCGCTGAAGCTGGAATTCTTCCAAGGGGGCGGCGAACGCGTTATCCGTCTTGGCTGGCGCACTCCCGGTGATTTCCGCAATCAGAATGAGGGAAAGACGGCATTGGATAACGTTATGAAAACATATCTGCCCGCCGCGGCAGAGTGGTATGATTTCTGGACGAATGAAAAGCACAATGGCGGGAATACGGTCGAAAAAGCGTGTCCGCTGAATATCCTGCCGCTGTATGTCCGTGCCGGTTCGATTGTGCCGATGGGGCCGGTGATACAATATGCAACCGAAAAACCGGATGCTCCGTATGAAATCCGCATTTACCCCGGTGCCGATGCGAAATTCACAATCTACGAGGATGATAACGAAACCTATAATTACGAAAAGGGCGAATACGCCACCTGCGAACTCGTCTGGGATGATTCGGACAGAACGTTGACTATCGGACCTCGCAAGGGTTCGTTTCCCGGCATGGTCACGGAGCGTAAGCTCAATGTCGTCATAGCGTCGCCGGACCGGAACGCCGGGCTTAAAACCGGTTCAGTGGACGTCAAGTCCGTCAACTACACTGGTGCGTCCATTCAGATACAATTTTGATTAACAGGAGACCGCAATGAACAAATGGACTGGCATTATAATAAGTTTCTCGATCGCCGCGCTATGCCATGCGGCTGATCCGATTATTCAGACCAGTTTTACATCCGACCCGGCCCCCATGGTGCACGACGGCGTCGTCTATCTCTACACCGGCCATGACGAGGACAATGCCCCCCCCGGCCAGAGTCGATTTCTCATGCGTGACTGGAAATGCTATTCTTCCGCAGATATGGTGAATTGGACGGACCATGGAACGGTCGTTTCTCTTAAGACGTTTCCGTGGGCGGTGCAGGAAAACGACGCTTGGGCGTCTCACGCCATCGAACGCAATGGCAAGTTCTACTTTTATGCCTCTGTGAGCGTGCCGGGCTGGCCCAAGAACGTGATCGCCGTCGCGGTGGCGGATAAACCGCTGGGGCCGTTCAAGGACGCTCTTGGTCGCCCCCTGATCGACAAAACAACCGGGTATATTGATCCTGCCGCCTTTATCGACGACGACGGCCAGGCCTACCTCTACTGGGGCAACCCGCATCTTTGGTACGTCAAGCTCAATGAGGACATGATTTCCTATTCCGGCGAAATTGTGCAGGAACCTACCAAGCCGAATAACTATCAGGAAGGCCCGTGGGTCTGGAAGCGTGAGGGTCGCTACTACAACGCCTATGCTTCCACCTGCTGCCCGGAAGGCATCGGGTACGCCATGAGCGACAGTCCCACCGGCCCCTGGGAATACAAGGGCTATATCATGCGGCCGGACAGACGATCTACCGGCAATCATCCGGGGGTCATCGAATATAAAGACAAATGGTACGTGTTCGGTTTCAATTACAAATTGAACTTTGCCCTGACGGAACGACACCATGAACGGCGTTCGGTCTGCGTTGCGGAAATGAAGTATAATACGGACGGTACGATTCAACAGCTTCCCTGGTGGGAAGAGGCCGACAGCGTTACCCAGATCGGCACACTTGATCCTTACGTCCGCACCGAAGCGGAGACAATCAACTGGAGTTCGGGCGTCAAAACCGAACCCTGCAGCGAAGGCGGGTTGAATGTCTGCAATATCGAAAACGGTGACTATATTCGGGTCAAAGGGGTGGATTTCGGCAAGGGAGCAGCCGCTTTCGAAGCCCGCGTGGCCTCAGGCTCGGAAGGCGGCAAGATTGAGATTCGCCTTGGCAGCCCGACCGGAAAATTGGTGGGAACCTGTGTTGTTTCCGGCACCGGCGACTGGCAACAGTGGGAAACCGTCAACTGCACGGTTGACGGTGCAGCCGAAGTACATGACTTATATCTGATTTTCACCGGCGGCGATGGAAAACTGTTCAATTTTAACGGGTGGAAATTCAAGTAAAAAAAAGAACTCCGAGATTCGGTGTGCCGGAGAGTTTCATGGGGTCTTTTTGCTTGAACCGAATGTTTAATCGAATTATGTTTCAGATCGGACGGAACGATTGCATTGTGCGCTGAAGATCATTGTCATACTGGTTTGCTCTATTACGCTGGCTCAAGCCGGTGCTTCTGCGATACAGGAGCTGGATGCCGCGCAGGTGCGGCTTTTTGCCGGGCAGTCCTTTTTATGAGCGACAGGAACTTCATCATTAGCGGCATTCCGTCTATTGGAACTGCCCAATGTTCGATGAAATACGAAATCCATAAACGCATTACAGCTCTTCGATTTCCTGTATCATCTTGACAAAATGGTATATGAAGAAAGGTGATGGTGGTATGAACCGATGTGTGAAATTGACGGCATTAATCGCGCTGACGACAGTGGTTTGTCAGTGGGTCGGCGGCAATCCTATTTTTCGCGACGTTTTTACGGCCGATCCGGCAGCTCTGGTTGTCGGCGATACGGTGTATGTCTATGTCGGTCGCGATAACGCCAGAGAAGACCAGTTTTTCACCATGCCGGACTGGTTGTGTTATTCCTCGAAGGATATGAAGAACTGGACGGCACACGGCGCCATTATGCGACCGGAGGAGTTTTCATACGCCCGGCGCAATGTCGCCTGGGCCGCTCACATGATCGAAAAGGACGGCAAATTCTATTTCTATACGACATTACGCCGCAATGACAACAATGAACACTGTATCGGAGTGGCCGTTTCTGACAGTCCGCTGGGGCCGTTCAAGGATGCCCGAGGAACCCCGCTCATTACCGACGATATGACCACGGATTCGAGCCGTCCCAACGCCGACATCGATCCCACAGTGTTTATTGACGACGACGGTACGCCCTGGATGATGTGGGGCAATGGCGATTTCTATCTGGTCAAACTCAAACCCAACATGATCGAACTCGATGGGCCGATCGAAAAGATATCGCACAAAAACGTTGCAGAAGGCCCTTGGCTCTTCAAACGCGGAGATATCTACTACAATGTCTATGCCGCGGACGTCCCCGGCAATCCCCCAGAAAAGATCGCCTATGCCACGGCAGAGAAAGTCACCGGGCCCTATACCTATCGCGGGTTGATTACCGGCTCGGCAAAGGTGGGTTTTACGATCCATCCGTCGGTTATCGAGTTCAAGGGACAGTGGTATTTCTTTTATCACTGCGGCTCGGCCGCGATCGATGGCCCCGGCGGTGACTGCCGACGGAGCGTCCGCGTGGAACATCTGTACTTCAATGCCGATGGAACCATCCAACCCATCACGCAAACTGATGAAGGCGTTTCTCTTCCTCCGAAGGTGACGGGGTCGTCGGCCCAGTTGTTCCCATTAACGGACGTACGGCTGCTTGAGAGTCCATTTTCCGAGGCGGTTCAGGCCAATCGGCAGTATCTCCTGGCTCACAATGCCGACCGGCTGCTGGCGGTGTTTCGGCGTGAAGCGGGATTGCCGCCCAAGGCACAGCCTTACGGCAACTGGGAAAGCATGGGGCTTGAAGGACACACTGCCGGGCATTATTTGTCCGCGATGGCACAGATGATGGCGGCGGGAGCCGACCCGGACGGAGAATTCAAACGCCGACTGGATTATATGATCGAAGAGCTTGCCGTAATCCAAGAGGCCAACGGAAACGGCTATCTTGGCGCTGTATCGGGAAGCAAAGAGTATTGGAGCCGTGTCGCGGAAGGGAATGTCGGACTGATGCGCGACAGATGGGCGCCCTGGTATAACCTCCACAAGATGTTTGCGGGGCTTCGGGATGCGTACCTGCTCGGCGGCAATGCAAAGGCGTGTGATCTGCTGGTGCGCTACGCAGACTGGTGCGCACAGCTTACATCCGGCCTGACCGATACCCAGATGCAGCAAATGCTTGATGTGGAATACGGCGGTATGAACGAGGTGCTGGTCGACATCTATGCGATTACCGGAAACGAGAAATATCTCGCTTTGGCCAAACGATTCAATCACCGGCGAATCTTTCAGCCTCTGGAAAATCGTCAGGACAGGCTCACCGGTCTCCATGCCAACACCCAGATTCCCAAGATTATCGGGATGCAGCGCATTGCGGCGCTGACCGAAGACGATACGTTGCACACCGGGGCTTCGTTCTTCTGGGAAAACGTAGTCCAGACTCGCAGTCTGGCTTTCGGCGGCAACAGCGTCAGCGAGCATTTCAATAATCCCGATGATTTCAGCGGCATGATCGCGCACCGGGAGGGCCCCGAATCCTGCAATACCTACAATATGCTCAGGCTCACCGAGGAGCTTTTCAGGGCCGAACCCAAGGCCGCCTATGCCGACTATTATGAGCGTGCTCTTTACAATCATATCCTGGCCTCCATCCATCCCCAAAAGCCCGGGTATGTCTATTTCACCTCAATCCGTCCGGATCACTACCGGGTGTATTCGCAGCCGGAGGTGGCCTTCTGGTGCTGCGTCGGGACGGGTATGGAGAATCCCGGTCGGTACGGTGAGTTTATTTATGCTCAGAAAAACGACCAGTTGTATGTGAATCTCTTTATGCCCTCGGAACTTTCCCTGAATGTGAGCGGCTTGGTGATGCGGCAGGAGACCAAATTTCCGGATGAACCGCGCACACGGCTTCGTCTTCAACTCCCGAAACCGACCACCTTCACGCTGAATATCCGCCATCCCGCCTGGGTCAAAGCGGATGATTTCGCGATCAAGGTCAACGGCCAATCCATCGATGTCAAGTCCACTCCGTCTTCATATGCCGCTGTTCGACGGGAATGGAAAGACGGCGATACGATTGATGTGGAGCTTCCGATGCATCTGCACACCGAGCGTCTGCCCGATGGCTCCGATTGGGTGGCTTTTCTGTATGGCCCGATCGTACTGGCAAAACCCGGCAGCACGGATCGGCTGGACGGTCTGTTTGCCGACGGCAGTCGCATGGGGCAGGTGGCGCATGGCCCAATGATTCCGCTGGACAGGGTGCCGACGCTGCTCGCAACGGAAGAGGACTTACTCAACCATGTGGTTGAAGATCGTGCCGCCGCACCGCTGCATTTCCGTATCAAGAATATCATTGAGCCTGCCGAACCCGAAGGCTTGCCGCTGATACCGTTTTTCAGATTGCACGAGCGTCGTTATCAGATGTACTGGGAACTGACCACCGCCGAACGGGTTGCGGCCAGAAAGGAAACACTCGCTGCCGAGGAGCGTGCCCGCCAGGCCCGCGAAGCGGCAACCATTGACTGGATTGCCATCGGTGAACAGCAGCCCGAAGTGGAGCATGACCTTCAGGGCCAAGGCATGGATACGGGTGTTCACAACGGTCGCCGCTGGCGCCACGGCTCCTGGATTCAATATACCCTCGATCCGCGTGGCGCTAAAGAAGTCATCCTGTCGGCCACCTATTCCGGCGACGATCGCGGCCGGGAATTTGATATTCTGGTCAACGGGACGCGGATCGCCACACAGAGGCTGACCGGCGAAAAACCGAACGATTTTGTTGAAAAACGCTATCCGGTTCCCGCCGAGATACTTCAGGCCGCCGGAAACGGGCGACTGACGGTTCGGTTCACCGCAAGCCGCGGACTGGCCGGGGGGCTGTTTGACGTGCGTCTGCTCCGGCCGGATGCTCCGGAGGTTCTTCCCTTAAATTAAGAGTCGGAAAAACAAGATAGTTTTTCCTGTTCGTGGTTAAACCGCTTGGTCAGGGAAGCCATGAAATAGAAAAAATGATGCCAAGGAACCACATAATGAGAAGTGTTTGTTTAAGAGATGTTGATGAAATCCGTATTCTCTTGGTCGGATTCCTGATTATCTCCGTCGCTTGCACTTCGGCCATTGCCGCTGAAAAGCGTATATTCGAGGCGGAAGCCGCCGACCTCGTCGGCAGTGCCCCCAAGGTCGCTGACAGTGCGGCGTCCGGAGGCCATTTGGTCAGCTTGACCGGCTCCGGCCAAGGCCTCACGTTTACAGGCCTGCCTGCCGCGGGCAAATTAGCGATTCGCTATGCGTCGGTAGAGGTAGGCACGATCAGTGTGGCGGTTAACGACCAGCCGGCTCGCAAGGTGAACGTCCATTCATCGGGGGCTGTTACCGGTTCGTTTCTCAACGCGATTATTGAGGTTCAGATTCCCGCCGACGCCACGCTGACGATCAGTCGGTCGACGGGGGATGCCGCGGTACATATTGATCAGATCATTGTCGGCCACGGAGATTTGGGATTGCCGCCGGACATCTGGAATCTGCCGCCGCTGCCGATAGCGGACGGCCCCTATTCGGCGGACTGGGAGCAGATCAGCCAAATTTATGTTGTGCCGCAGTGGTGGCGTGAGGCCAAGTTTGGTGCATGGTCCCACTGGAGTCCGCAGTCCATGCCCGAGCAGGGCGACTGGTATGCGCGCGGCATGTACATGGAGGGCCACCGGCAATACAACCACCATCTCCGGCAGTTCGGCCACCCGTCCGAATACGGGTACAAAGACATCTGCCACAACTGGGTGATTGACAGATGGAATCCCGTAGAATTGATGGACATCTATGTTGAAATGGGTGCACGTTACTTTATGGCCATGGGTGTTCACCATGACAACTATGATTGCTGGGACTCAGCCTACCAGCCCTGGAACTCCGTGAATGTCGGCCCCAAGGTGGACATTGTGGGTACGTGGGAAAAGATCGCGCGTCAGCGCGGTCTGCGTTTCGGTATTGGTTTTCATAACACGCCGCCTAGAACCTGGGGTCAGTTCATGACGGTGCGCTACACCAGCGACAGAGAAGGGACGAAACAGGGTGTGCCCTACGATGCGCTGCAGACGATTCTGGACGGAAAAGGAAAATGGTGGGAAGGCATGGATCCGGTGGACCTCTACGGCCCGGTGCATACCCGCAGGGATCCGCTGCTTTCGCCCTTTGCCAACCAGTTTATGTGGCGGATAGACGATGCGATTACCAAGTACAAACCGGATATAATTTATTTTGACGAGCACGCGGGCGACTCACAAATGGATTTACAGGTTCGCATGGGATTGGGTTTTCTCGCCCCGCAACTGATTGCGAATTATTACAACAAGTCCTTGCAGTGGAATCAGGGGAAAATGGACGCTGTTATTAATCTTAAAGGCGTGGGCGGGCCCTATAACAGCTTTCAAAATGCCCCTCATCTGCTTCCTGTAGTTGACCGTGCCCTGGTCAAGAGCACCGAGGCTATCATCGAGGCGGAGATTATGGCCTATCCCTTTCAGACCGAAACCACCATCGCCGACTGGCATTACCAAACCGGTCAGCGCTATATGGATGCCAAAACCATCGTCGGGTTGTTGATGCAGAACGTCTCACGCAATGGTGCGATGCTGCTGAACCTCACCCAGCGCGGTCGCGGGGATCTGGATCCCGAAGTGGTCCGCATCAGCAAAGACGTTGGCGCATGGCTGAAAATCAACGGCCAAGCGGTTTATGGTTCGCGCCCCTTTGAAGTCTGCAGCGAAAAATCAAATACAATTAGCTATACCCGCAACAACGGCTTTGTCTATGTCACGCTGCTGGATTGGGACGGCGGCCCGGTTACGCTCAACGCGCTGCGCGCCGCCGGTGCGACGCTGGGCAAGGTGTCCAAGGTCGAACTGCTCGGCTCGGATGTTGTCATAGCGTTTGTTCAGGACGATCAGGGGCTGACGGTAACGCCCGGCGAAACGGTGCGGCCGTTGCCTGATATTACCACTCGGAATCTGGCGTCCCGATGTCGGGTTTTCCGCATCACCCATGACAAGGGGTGGTTTAATGACGACGATCCGGGCGTGACGGCGGCGGGATGGATGCGCCGCAGCAATCTGGGCAGCGGCGACTTCAACAATGATCTCACCATCAGTGACACGCCCGGCGGCGTCTGGAGTTGTTCGTTTGTTGGCGCCGGTATTGCCGTTATTGCGCCGAAAGAGCAGGGAGCCGGAAAGATCGAGATACAGATTGACGGTCAAACCCGCGCGACGGTGGATCCGTCCGCCACGGGAGCACGTCAGGCCCAGCAGGAGGTCTTGAAGGTGACCGGACTGACTTCGGGCGAACACACAATCAACATTATCAATCGCGGTCCCGGACCGGTGGCTGTGGATGCCATCGTCGTTCAGCGATAACAATGACAATAATGAAATGAACAGGAGATAAGGCCATGAAAAAAACGATTATCAAGACAGCGTTTCGATTAACAGCGATGATGGTTGCCTGCGCAGCAGGTTATGCGGACAATCCGATTGTACAGACCCTTTACACCGCCGATCCGGCTCCGATGGTGCATGACGGGGTGTGTTATGTGTATACCTCTCATGATGAAGACGTAATCGTGCGCAACTTCTTTACGATGAACGACTGGCGGTGTTATTCTACCACGGATATGGTCAACTGGACCGACCTTGGTTCGCCGTTATCCTACAGAGAGTTTCAATGGGCACGCAGTAATTCCTCCTGGGCCGGTCAGTGTATTTTCCGTAACGGCAAATTCTATTTCTATGTTCCAATTAATCAAAAATCAGGTGAAAATGCCATTGGCGTTGCGGTAGCCGATAACCCGGAAGGACCGTTTCGAGATGCCATTGGAAAGCCCTTGCTTGCCGGATATGGGTATATCGACCCCTCGGTGTTTATCGACGACGATGGACAGGCGTATCTGTATTGGGGCAATCCTAAACTCTTCTATGTCAAGCTGAACGAGGACATGATTTCGTATTCCGGCCGGGTTATCGAAGTGCCCCTGACAACCGAAAGTTTTGGCGTTCGCAGCAAGGACGACCGGACGACCCGCTACGAGGAAGGTCCCTGGCTGTATCAACGCAAAAATTTGTACTATATGGTATTCGCTGCCGGCCCGATATCCGAACACATTGCCTATGCGACAGGCCCGACAGCGACCGGACCCTGGACGTTTCGTGATACCATTATGCCCACGCAGGGAAGAAGCTTTACCAACCATCCGGGACTCATTGATTATAAGGGAAATTCTTACTTGTTCTATCACAACGGCGCCTTGCCGGACGGCGGCGGTTTCCATCGTTCGGTTTGTGTGGAACAATTTGAGTTTAAAGAAGACGGCTCCATCCCGACGATTAATATGACCAAAACGGGAGCGCCTCAAATCGGGCATCTCAATCCGTATGACACCATACAGGCCGAAACGATTTGCTGGGCATCGGGTGTTGAAACGGAAAAATGCAGCGAAGGGGGAATGAATGTCTGCGATATCGAAAACGGGGACAATATTAAGGTCAAAGGGGTGGATTTCGGCAAGGGTGCAGCCTCTTTCGACGCCCGGGTGGCCTCCGGTTCACAAGGCGGCAAGATTGAGATCCGCCTTGGCAGTCCGACCGGGAAACTGGTGGGAACGTGTGCGGTTTCCGGCACCGGCGGCTGGCAAAAGTGGGAAACGGTCAACTGCACGATTGATGGTGCAGCCGAAGTACATGACCTGTATCTGGTTTTCACCGGCGACAGCGGCCTGCTGCTGAACTTCAATTGGTGGAAATTTCATCCGGTAAAATAATATTGGGAACCGCCCATTTTGCGAAATTTATTTTTCCCATATTTTCAAATTGACCAACTTTTTGGGAGTTGAGCCAAAAATACTATGGACAAAATGAATCTCTCAATTATGATTATCGAGTAGGTAAATTTAAATTAAAGGACAAGTGAGATGAGATTACTCTGTTTTTTGGTTATTATCGCGATGACGCTGACGGTTGTTCAAGCGGAATCGACATTTTTGTCTTGGGCGGAAACGCCGCCGATGGGCTGGAACAGTTGGGATTGTTTCGGCACGACCCTCACGGAAGATCAGGCAAAAGCACAAGCGGACGCTCAGGCGAAGTACTTAAAGCCTTCCGGCTGGATTAATTTTACGGTCGATATCCAGTGGTATGAACCCGATTCACAAGGCCATTCCTATCGACGCGGCGCTCGCCTGGAAATGGACGAATACAGTCGCCTCATCCCCGGGCTGAAGAAATTTCCGTCGTCCTCCGACGGCAGGGGGTTTAAGCCGCTGGCCGATTATGTCCACGCCAAGGGGCTAAAGTTCGGCATTCATATCATGCGGGGAATCCCGAGGCAGGCGGTGCGCGATAATACCGCTATCCTCGGCACGGATGCCCGGGCCGCCGACATCGCCAACACCCGCTCCACCTGTTCGTGGAATCCGGATATGTACGGCGTGGATATGAGCAAGCCGGGGGCACAGGAATATTATGATTCGCTATTTGAGCTGTATGCCTCCTGGGGGGTGGATTTTGTGAAGGTTGACGATATTGCCCGCCCGTATGACCGAGTCCAGCGGGCCGAAATCGAGGCGATCCGCAAGGCCATCGATAAATGCGGCCGCCCCATGGTATTGAGCCTTTCCCCGGGAGATACGCCGATCGCCAGCGGCGAGCATGTGATGAATCATGCGAATATGTGGCGTATTTCCGACGACTTCTGGGACCGTTGGACGCCGCTTTACGAGATGTTCGGCCGTCTTCACCGATGGATGCCTTACCGCAGAGACGGCGCCTGGCCCGATGCAGATATGCTTCCTTTCGGCATTGTCGAGTTCAATCGGCCGACCCGGTTTACCAAGGATGAGCAAATCCTGTGTATGACTCTGTGGTGTATTGCCCGCTCCCCGCTTATTCTGGGTGCCGACATGACCCGAATGGACGACTTTACGCTGGAGCTGCTGACTAATCGGGAGGTGCTGGCCGTCAATCAGGCAAGTGCCAATAACCGTCAAGTCTCGGCAGCCAATGATCTGATCGTATGGGCCGCCGATATACCGGGCAGCGCAGACCGATATGTCGCGCTGTTCAATGCCCAAAGCAATGACAATCCCTTTGATTTGTCTCAATTTGATTATCAAAGCCGTGTGATTCGCGGCGAACCCAAGTCTGAGGTGGTTGAGATTTCCCTGCCGATCAATAATGCCCGTCGCTTGGTATTGGTGGTCACTGACGGGGGGGATGACAGTCATTACGATCATGCGGCATGGATTGAACCGATGGTGACCGGGCCTCAGGGAACCCTCAAGCTGGTTGACAGGAACTGGGGAGCGGCCACAGCGGGCTGGGGAGAGGTTCGAAAAAACCGGGCCGTTGATAACCGTCCTCTGACGCTGAACGGAAATCCGGTCCAAGGCATCGGGACGCATGGGGTCTCTGTCATCGAATTTGAGTTGCCGCAAGGATACGATCACTTCACCGCGAAAGGCGTCATCACGGAAGGCAGTCAAGGAAGGGGATCGGTTCGCTTTGCTGTGATGATCGATCCGGTTAAGCAGGAAAAACCGCAACGCAGACCGGTTTCGGTTTCCTTTTCGGATTTGGGAATCACGGGGAAAGCAACTGTACGGGATTTGTGGAATAAACAGGATTTAGGCGTCTTCAGCGATACATTCGAGCAGGAACTGCCGCTCCATGGTGCCGGGCTCTATCGCCTCATACCGCAACCTTAAACAGGAGCCACGATGAACCGCATCAAGGTTGTTGTTGTTTTAGTCGTTCTGAACGCATTGGGGCTTTCGTTGACCGTTGCGGAAGAACCGCAAGTTGGTAGAACGGCGCGATACTGCAATCCGCTGCCGATGGTTACGGCATCGGGAGGGAGTGCATCCGGAGACGTCACGGTGTTCCTCGAGGACGGCAAATACTACATGTACTGCACCGGCGGGGGGGCGTGGATCTCTGAAGACATGGTGAACTGGACATTCCAGCGTGTTGCCAATGTTCCTGTCGCCCCGCACGTTGTCAAATACAAGGACAGTTTCTATATGTGCGGCAACGATGGCCCGCTTTACAAGGCAGATAATCCATTAGGGCCGTTTACGCTGGTTGGAGACTGGAAAAATACCCCGACCCTGGACGAAGGATGGAATGAACCCTTCGATATGGATATCTTCATTGATGATGATAATAAGCCGTACCTGTATTACCCGGGCAGGGGGGTCAGCGGTATCTATGTCGCACCGCTCGATCCAGACGACCTCAGCCGCTTAGCCGGTCCTGCCAAGCATGTGATTACATTCAATCCGGATCATATCTGGGAACGCTACGGGGATATGAACGAGTACACCTCCGTTGCGTGGATCGAAGGCCCTTGGATGCAAAAAGTCAAGGATACATACTATCTGCAATACTCCGCTTCGGGGACCCAGTGGATTACCTATGCATCGGGCTATTATACCTCAAAGTCTCCGATGGGGCCGTTTACGTATGCCCCCAATAATCCATTGTTGCGGAGAACCGAAGGGCTTGTTACGGGTGTTGCCCATGGCTGTATTGTTGAAGGCCCTGACGGGAATCTCTGGCAATTTTACACCATTGTTTTGTCCAATCCGCCCGGGGGACGCCGCATCGGTATGGACCGTGTGACCTTCGATAAAGACGGCAACATGGCGGTCAAGGTGACCGATACCCCGCAATGGGGACCGAAGGCGGTTGATGATCCTGCCAAAGGGGACAGCGGATCGATTCCGGTATCCATTAACAAGATCCGTGCGATGAATGCCCTTTCCGAGTTCTCATCGGAACAGTCGGGGCATTTCGCGGCTTATGCCACGGACAACTCAAGCGGTACCTGGTGGCAACCGGAACCGACGGACGCCCAGCCGACACTGACAATCGAGCTTTCCCCCGCGACCCGTTTTGACAGGGTGCAATTATTCACGATCGACTCTCTCCGCCTCATGTTCAACGGCGGCAGACGCGGTTTTGGCGGGATGCGAAGAGGGGGGACACCTCCGGCTGAGACGGCCTCGCCGACTTCCGAAAGACCTCAAACCAGTGCTTATCAGTATAAGATCGAAGTATCGATGGATGGCGAAAGCTATAAGACAGCCCTTGATATGACCAAAAACGACATTTCGCGAAATGTGATTTTCGAAGAAATACCTCCGGTCAAATGCCGTTTTGTCAGGTTAACGATGACAAACTGGCTGGAGACTTCACCGTTGGGAATCCTTGAGTTCACTGTCTTTGGTAAAGCCGCGGACTCTTTACCCTCGGCAGTGCCGATTCCCGTTAATTAGGATGAATCGAAAACGAAAGATTAATTCTGAATTTGTATAGGCCCGCCGGTTAACGTTCCGGGTCTATGAATCTATAAATTTTTTTATTATGATCGAGGGAATGAATCATGGAAAAACTTAATCTCTTAAAGACTGTTGTCAAGTGCTTCACAAAACAAGGCACAATGCCATTGAAAAACCAGCGGTTTGACGTGCCGGGGGCCGGACGCATGTTTACGGCCGCTGCTGTATGGATGCTTGTGGCAATCATGGGCCATTGGTTTTCGGGGCCGGTGGTCTATGCGGCCGAGGGGGTATGCGGATCGTGCAGCTATCGGGTAAACGTAACCGGAGATTTTACACACTACAAAGCCGACGAATCAACACCCATTCAAGGCGATCCGGTTGAAGTATCCGCTTTTTATGAAGAGATTTACGGCCAGGAGTTTTCTGTGAGTGTCTTGAATTTACCGCCCGACACATACACCATTATCATTGGTGCAGCAGAAATGTTTGTGCAAGCACCCGGGGAGAGAGTATTCAGTGTGACCTGCGGTGACGTGACGCTGGCTGAAGATTTTGACATTTATTCCGTTGCCGGCGGGAGGGGAAAAATATGTTATATCACCGGGCAGGTTAAGCATACCGGTGACGAACTTCGCGGCCCGGTAAAAGTGGTGTTTAAAGCGGAGAGGGAAAATGCAAAATTCAATACCTTCGAAATTAAAAATTCCTCCGGCGAATCGGTTGTCAAATTCAACGCTTCAGACATTGCCGCCCCTTTTACCGGTGACGCGGCCCGCATACCGAATATCAGCGAGCCGGAGATCTGGCGGGATCCGTCCAAGCCATTGGAAGATCGTATCAATGACCTGATTCGCCGCATGTCTCTGGCGGAGAAGGTGGCCCAGGTTCAAAATGACGCACCGGCCATCGCGCGACTGAAGCTTCCTGCTTATAATTATTGGAATGAGGCGTTGCATGGCGTTGCCAATAATGGCGTCGCGACGGTTTTCCCGGAACCGGTAGGAATGGCTTCGACGTGGAATCCGGAAATAATTCATCAGGAAGGCACTGTCATCGGTGTTGAGGGCCGTGCTAAATATAATGACTATGCGAACAAAAATAACGGCAATTCCAAGTGGTGGACCGGTCTGACTTACTGGACGCCGAATATCAATATTTTCCGTGACCCTCGCTGGGGTCGCGGGCAGGAAACATACGGTGAAGATCCCTTTTTAACCGGGGAGCTTGCCGTCGAGTTCATCAAGGGTATTCAGGGCGACCATCCTGATTATATGCTGGCAATGGCTTGTACGAAACATTACGCCGTACACAGTGGCCTGGAGCGAGAACGACACAGTTTTAATGTCAATCCTTCCGAACGTGATTTTTATGAAACGTATATACCCCAGTTCGAGCGAGCCATTACCGGCGGCAAAGTGGCCGGTGTGATGACCGCTTATAATTCGGTTTACGGTGTTCCCTGCAGCGCCAGCAAACTTCTGCTCCAGGATTTAGTACGGGGCAAATGGGAGTTCGAGGGATATGTTGTTTCCGACTGCGGCGGAATCGGTGATATGTCGAACCCGCGTGGACATGCGTATGTCAGTACCGCTGAAGAGGCCGCTGCACTGGGTGTGAAAACCGGTGTCAATCTTTGCTGCGGCAGCGAGTATAATGCGCTTGTCAGGGCCGTCCAGCAGGGACTGCTTGGCGAAAAAGAAATCAATGAGGCCTTGTACTACACCTTGTGGACGCGTTTTCGTCTTGGCCTCTTCGATCCTCCGGAGATGGTACCGTTTAATAAATACACCATCGAGGATAATGATACTCCCGAACACAGCAAAGTTGCCCTGGAGGTTGCACGGCAATCGCTCGTACTGCTGAAAAACGACGGCATTCTTCCGATCAATTGCTCAAAATACAAACGCATTGCAGTCATCGGTCCCAACAGCGATTCGAAGTCAATGTTGGAAGGGAACTATCATGGATCGGCGTCAAAACCGATTTCGATCCTGGACGGGATTAAGAAGCTGGCCGGCGATAGAGTTGAAATCACTTTCGCAATGGGCAGCCCTATCACACTGGAACGCAGAACCGCCGCATGGAGCGGTCAGGATAATACCACGAACCGTCCCGTGGCGGAACTCAAAGAGGAAGCCCTTAAACTGGCGGCGAATGCCGATTTGATCATTTATGTCGGCGGCATCACTGCGGCACAGGAAGGTGAAGGTTTCGACCGTTCAGCCATCGAACTGCCTGAACCGCAAACACAGCTTATCCGTGCGCTGCATGAAACGGGCAAGCCTATGGTCATGGTCAATTGCAGCGGCTCGTGCATTGCACTGACGTGGGAAGATGAACATCTGAATGCAATTCTGCAGGCGTGGTATCCGGGCCAGAATGGTGGTCAAGCGGTTGCCGAGGCCCTGTTTGGCGAGCTTAACCCGTCAGGTCATTTGCCGTTGACATTCTATCGTGCGACTGAAGATTTGCCTGACGTTAGAGACTATTCGATGGAAAATCGGACCTATAAGTTCTTTAAGGGTAAACCTCTCTATGCGTTTGGCCATGGCTTAAGTTATACCAATTTCGAGTATAAGGATGGCAAGCTGGATGCGTCAGGAATCCCGGCCGATGGCGCCGCAAAAGTATCGTTTACGATTGCAAACACCGGCAGCCTTGACGGCGATGATGTGGCTCAAATCTATTTCCGCCACGTCAATCCCGATGTGCCGCAGCCGAAGCTCGCTTTATGCGGTTTTGATCGGGTACACGTCAAACACGGCCAGTCAACGCAGGTGACGATTGAAATCCCTGCCGAACGCCTGCGGTATTGGGATACAGAGAAGAAACAATACGTCGTTTCGCCGGGAGATTATGAACTCCTCATCGGCGCGGCATCCGACGATATTCGCCTGAAACTGCCGATGAAAATCACAGCACTCTGAGATAACCATCTATCTGCTTATAAAACAACCAGGAGACCAACAAGATGAATCGTATGCTTAACGCATGGTATATCTGTGCCCTTTGTTTTTCGACCGTACTTACGGTTGCGGTGGCGCAGAACACCGCCCAGACAGAAGCATTCTGGTTGTCAAGTCTCGATGTTTCGCGCATTGAGCAGGGATGGGGTCAGGCCCGTGCAAATCGTTCGGTGGACAACAGAGCGTTGACCATTGCCGGACAACGCTATCAAAACGGCATTGGAACCCATGCAAATTCCGTGATTCCGCTCCTGCTGGACGGCAAGGGCGTTGAACTGTCGGGAGGCGCCGGCCTGGACGATGAAACCGGCGGTCGGGGATCGGTGGTGTTTCAGATTGTCGCCGATGGGAAAGAGATTTGGAACAGCGGCGTGATGCGTTCGCAGAATGCGGCAAAATTCTTTTCGCTGGACGTGAAGGGATATAAAACAGTCGATCTGCTGGTGCAGGATGCCGGCGACGGAATAGATTATGACCATGCGGACTGGGTGGATCTGAAGGTGACGATGCTCGACAACGCCAGGCCGAAACTGGACGTTCCGCCCATCGAGGAAGCAGTGATCCTGACACCCAAGCCCGCGCCGACGCCCCGCATCAACGGCGCCAAGGTATTTGACGTGCGTCCCGGTTCGCCGTTTTTCTTCAGAATTGCCGCCACAGGCGACCGTCCCATAACCTTTTCGGCCGATGGACTTCCGTCTGGATTGCGTCTTGATTCTCAAACCGGGCTGATTACCGGCCATTTGGAAAAGGAAGGGGAATACAACGTGACCCTTCACGCCAAAAACGCGCTGGGGCAGGCCGAGCGGGAATTCAGAATTGTGTGCGGTCCGCAAATCGGCCTCACCCCCGCTATGGGCTGGAACAGTTGGAACTGCTTTGCCAATTCGGTAACGGCGGATAAGATCAAGGCCGCCGCGGATGCCTTGGTTAATAGCGGCCTGATCGATCACGGCTGGACGTATATCAACATTGATGATTTCTGGCAGGTGCATCGTGATTCAAACGATCCCACGCTTCAGGGGCCGCATCGCGATTCCAACGGCCGCATTCTGCCCAATCCGCGTTTTCCGGATATGGCGGGGCTGACCGATTACGTGCACGGCAAGGGTCTCAAGATCGGCATTTATTCGGTGCCCGGCCCCTGGACGTGCGGCGGCTGCGTCGGCAGTTTCGGGTATGAACTTCAGGACGCTCAGCAATACGCCGAGTGGGGATTCGACTATCTCAAGTATGACTGGTGTTCCTATAATCCCGCCTTCGAAGCCTTTCGCGGCAGCGACAACTGGAACCCTTCCTCAAGGCCGAACATTACCTATACCGGCGGCGGCGATCCGGTGCAAGGCAGACTTCCATTCAAGCGGATGCAGGAGGCGCTGGCCCAACAACCGCGCGATATTATCTACAGTCTTTGCCAGTATGGTATGGGCAACGTGTGGGAGTGGGGGACCGAAGTCGGCGGCAACTCCTGGCGTACCACACAGGACATCACGGACACGTGGGCCAGCATGGCGGGCATCGGCTTCGCCCAGGCCGGCCATGAAAAGTATGCCGGACCGGGGCATTTCAACGATCCGGATATGCTGGTGGTCGGCAAAGTCGGCTGGGGTCCGCAATTACGCAACAGTCGTCTGTCGCCCAACGAGCAGTACACCCATATCAGCCTCTGGTGCCTGCTGGCTTCTCCGCTGCTCATCGGGTGTGATATGACCCAGTTGGACGAGTTTACCCTGAATCTGTTGACCAATGACGAGGTGATCGAGGTCAATCAGGATCCTCTGGGACGTCAGGCAGGGCGGATCGCCCAGAACGGAACGCTCGAAGTCTGGGCCAAGGACATGGAAGACGGCTCCAAAGCGGTCGGCCTGTTCAATCGCGGCCAGCGTGAACAGACCGTGACCGTCAACTGGTCCGACCTTGGCATCACCGGCGAACAAACCGTCCGCGATCTCTGGCGTCAAAAAGATATCGGAAATTATTCGGACAAATTCGAGGCCAATGTCGGCCGCCACGGCGTTGTGCTGGTCAAGATCGCGCCCCTGTTCCCGGTATCGCCGCCAACAGTGATTGGAGCCAACCGGCCGCCGGTGACTGTCAGCAGCCCGAACGCAATTATTCATGTTGATATTCAGGCGGATTCCGAAGGACAGTTGACGTGGTCGGTTCGCCGTCAGGATAAGCTCATCCTTGCGCCGGCGCCGCTGGGGCTGACGGTGGACGGCCGTGATCTCGGCAAATCCGTTACCCTTGGCGAACTCAGCCGTTACGCCGTCGATGAGCGCTATCCGATGTGGGGAAATCACTCCGTGGCGGTCAATCGCTGTAATGGAGTTGTGATCCCGGCAGAATCCGCCGGCGGCAGGAATTACGAACTTGAAGTGCGCGCTTACGACGACGGTGCGGCGGTGCGCACCCGTATCACGCTTGATGAAAATACCCAGTGTGCCATCGCCGGCGAGGCGACATCCTGGTCGCTGCCGTCCGATTCGCTCGTATGGTGGTCTGAATATGATAACAGCTATGAAAAGCCTTATCGATCGGGGACATTCGAAAGTCTGCCGGCCAACACCCCGCTGGCCCCTCCCATAACATTTCAAATCGGAGACAATCTCTATATTGCTTTGACCGAGGCCAACAACAACAGTTTTCCGGACATGGGTCTGGTTCGCCAGGGCGGTTTCATCAAAGCCGTCTTTCCCCCGTCTTCACGAGGCTGGAGACATAGAGGCACGATTGTCACTCCATGGCGTGCGGCGATTATTGCCGAGGGGCTTAACGCTCTGGTCAACAGTGATCTTATAACGAACCTTTGTCCGGCCCCATCCGATGAACTGGCCAATGCCGACTGGATCAAGCCCGGCCGCGTCCTCTGGCAGTGGTGGAGCATCGGCGCCCCTCGACTGGATGATCAGAAAGAATGGGTTGACGCGGCCAAATATCTTGGCTTTGAATATTACTTGATCGATGATGGATGGCGTCGCTGGAGTCGTCCCGGCAAGGATCAATGGCAGTGCCTCAAAGAAGTGATTGATTATGCCAAGACACAGGGCGTTGGTTGTATTGTGTGGGTGGACTCTTCGGAGATGCGAACAGCCGAGGCGCGACGTACCTACCTTGAAAGGGTTGCCGCTCTCGGCGCTGCGGGCATCAAGATCGATTTTATTTCTCCCTGCACACCTGAAATTGCACGTTGGTATGAGGAGTCGCTCAAGGATACTGCCGAGCTGCGGTTGCTCTGTAATTTCCATGGCTCCGTCAAGCTCACCGGCCGCCAGCGCACCTGGCCCCATGAACTGACCCGAGAGGCGGTACGCGGCCACGAATACCACATGACCCGCTATCGTCGCGTTCAGGCCGCCGATCACGATCAGATCGTCCTTTTCGCTCGTTATCTGACCGGCCCGGCCGACTATACACCCACCGCCTTCGATCCTCGCGAGATGGTCGGCTTCACGTGGGCACATCTGCTGGCTCAGGCGGTCAACATGACCTCCCCCTTGCAGCATTTCGCCGGAAAATACCAGGATTTCATTGGCAATCCGTCCGAGGATTTGCTGCGTCATTTGCCTTCGGTCTGGGATGAAACGATTGTGCTGCCCGGCACTGAGATCGGCAAGACGGCGGCATTTGCACGGCGTCGCGGCCGGGAATGGTTCATCGGCGTCCTCAACGGCGCCACGCCCGTCACGCTGCCGATTGAACTGTCTTTCCTCGGGTCTGGCGCATGGAATGCGGAACTCTTTGGCGACCAACCCGACAATCCCGCCTCCTTCAAGCAGGAGAGCAAGTCCGTAACGGCTGGTGACACGCTCGTGCTCCCCATGAGCACTCGCGGCGGCGCCGTAGTCTGGATTCGGCATACTGGCAATTAGGAGAGCAGGGCAAAATCCCTTCCCGAAAAGACATCGGCTTTTGCCGTGAAGGGGATATGGCGGTTCCAACTAAGAACTAAGAACTATTCTGTTTGACAAACACCTAACTCAAGGGTGTAATAAGCGTTATGGCCCGGCCGGGGCGATCATCGTCCCGGTGGCATCGGCTCTGCGCAGCAGACCGATGGGCAAAACTCTCCCCCTGCCAATCCCCGACAGCCCGTAGGGGCGAACCTGCGTGTTCGCCCATAAAACAACAAAAATCCACTCGTAGGATGGGCTTTAGCCCATCACCGTAAAAAAAACAAGGCAAATCTTGCCCAATATTCAACAATCAATCATCAATACTCAATCGACTCCCCGCCTCCCCGTGGGGGCGAACCTCCGTGTTCGCTCATAAAACAAGAAAAAAAACGACCTTCTGACTCCTGTCTCCTGGCTTCTGACTCCTGAAAAATGAACAAACGAACCCAAAATGGCGTCCCGGAAATAGCCTGACACAAAACGCCGACAGGATCGCTTTGGCATTTGACAAAAATGGTGCTGGAACGTATGATATTTCTTACTGATTGACTTGTGGACACAAATAGATGGTTTTATGGAGAGTGCTATGGATCCCACGATTTTTAAAGCGTATGACATTCGCGGCCTGTACGGCGAGCAGATTGACGAAGAGGCCGCCTGGAAGATTGGCCATGCCACGGCCCAATTTCTGCGGTCCCTGCTGCGAGGCTATGATCGCGGGATGTCCAACGCCCAAAGTCTGTGCGTCGGGCACGATATGCGTACACACAGCCCCGGTCTGGCCGCAGCCCTGATCAATGGCATGAACGCCGCCGGCGCCAACGTCATCGACATCGGCATGATCGACACCCCCCAGATGTACTTTGCCATCAACCACTTCGGCACCTGCGGCGGCGTACAGGTCACCGCCAGCCACAACCCCGCCCAATACAACGGCTTTAAGGTCTCCGGCCAGCAGGCCAAACCCATCGGCGCCGACACCGGCCTCAAAGACATCAAGCACATCGCCCTAGCGCTGCTGCACACCAAAGCCCGCATCAACGGCAGCGTGGAGCATTGCGACTTGGCGCAGGAATACAAAAAACACGTGCTCAAGTTCCTCGAACCCGTTCAGCGTCCTCTCAAGTTCGTCGTTGACGCCAGCAACGGCATGGCGGGTAAAATGGTCCCCATCATCTTCGGCGGCCTCAAGAACGTCGAGTTGATCGGCCTGAACCTCAAACACGACGGGACGTTCAAGCACGACCCCAACCCGCTGGTCGAGGCCAATCTGCGCGAGCTGAAAAAGACCATCCGTGAAAAAAAGGCCGACTTCGGCTTCTGCTTTGACGGCGACGCCGACCGGCTGATGATGGTCGATGAAAAAGGCCAGACCGTCCCCTGCGACCTGATGTGCGCCATGATGGTGCCGTATTTCCTGAGCAAATACCCCGGTTCGGCCATTGTCTATGACCTCCGCAGCAGCCTTGTGCTGCCCGAAGAAATCCTCAAACACGGCGGCACACCCCGCCGCGAGCGCGTCGGCCACGCCTTTATGAAAAAGACCCTGCGCGATTGCCACGGCGTGTTCGGCGGCGAGCTGAGCGGCCACTTCTACTATCGCGACAATTACTACGCCGATTCCGGAATGATTACCTTGGTTCACATGCTGAACATCCTCGCAGCTTCCGACCAGCCCGTCAGTAAGCTGGTCGCCCCGCTGAAGCGATACCAAAGCAGCGGCGAAGTCAATTTTCACGTCGAAGACAAAGACGCCGCGATGAAGGAATTGTCCCGCCGCTACAGCCAGGGCCAAATCGACGACCTCGACGGCGTGACCGTCCAGTTTAAAGACTGGTGGTTCAATGTCCGCCCCAGCAACACCGAACCGCTCCTGCGGCTCAACGTCGAAGCCAAAGCCCCCGACCTGCTCAAAGAAAAATTCAGCGAGCTCAAAGATTTCCTCGGCGAACCGGCTGACCATTAAGTCACAGCGTACGACATTGATGCCTACGCGTTATACGACGTACCAACGGATATGGATGAAGTGAAGAACCTCAACAAACAGGCGGCGGTGGGATTCGAACCCACGAAATAACGGTTTTGCAATCAATAGTGGACTGCTTTTAACTTCTTTGCCGCCAAAGACTTACAATTCACAAGTCTTTTGTGCCAAATAACTTACACTTGACAACAGAGGACATTCTAAGACAACCAAAACAGCCTGTCAAGTCAAAAAGTTATAAGCCGAGTTATAAAAATCGAGTTTCAACATTTTTGATGTGTCAAAAAAAACGTTGTTTTCTAATATCCATATCGTTGGTTGATGTATTGCAGCCATTCTTTCCAGTGGCCATTAGAATCATTTTGCCTTACCCATTTGACCCACTGCTGGTGCGTAAAAGTTGAAAATTTTGCCTTTCCATTAAACAATTTTCCCCAGTCTGAAAAATGGTAAAGGCCGGTAGGTTTGAGGCAATTAGCGAGAGTTTGGTTATTGTGGTCATAAGCAACACAAGAAATGACAAAATTGTATTTTCCAGACTGAGCAATTGCTTCGGTCAATGCCTGCTGCCGGAAAAGTTGACAACCCGAATATGCAGCTGGACATCGTTTCAAATTTTCTTTGCCGTAATCACTGATTTTCAGGTAGTCCCAATACTTTCGATTAGGACGGCCATCTTTTTCCCATTGAAGCTGATAGCATGTATTCTCAGTATCCTCAAGGACAGACTGAATATCGAGGCACCTTTTGGGATCAGGGCTGTATTTTCTCCCAGAACATTCATAGAACGAATGCTCGGTGTACTTATTTTCTGTCAATACTAAGCCTTTGCCGTTATTTACAATAAATGCAATATCCGGCGATGTTTGATTAGCCCCTCGGCTGCCCTCCGGTTCTCCAAGCAGTTGCGAAGGACAAAGTTCTCCATCTTCGGCGTATTCTAATTCTATGCGATCAACCGTTTCAATTGTAGGGTCAACATTACTTCTTAAAAAGGATGTCAAGAGCGGTAAGTCGTCTTTAAATGGAAAATAAAGATTGGCACATAGCATCCAAGAGCTTTTAAGATTATGACAACCTTTATGCCGTTGTACCTGCTCGGTTTCAAGATATATAGGCAGCGTTTTGCGAATCGGCTCCCACAATCCTTCTATCCATAAATACTGCGGTAAAATCCAAGGCCGCTTTTTACCGTTCTGTATCCCTAATTCACCTGTGGCAATATGCAACTTCCGCCATGCAACCTGCTGTTCCTCAATTTGTTTATCGAAATCTTTCATAGTTATCCAAATCTTAAATGAAAGCCTCATCCAATTGAAGAAATAGATTTTAGTCGGAAATCAACTTCATAAATATATATTCTGACATTATCAACCATATTTAGAGCATAATTGAGAGCCTCATCAGGCTGCCGACAAATAATCATACCTTGAACCTGATCGCCTTGCTCAGCTAAATTATGTTTAATCCAACCCATGTAACGCAGCAACTGCCCTACGGTCTGGTCACTTGTCTGATTTCGTTTCAATTCAATTACCAACCACTTTGGAAGTGTTTTATGTCTCGCTAACAAATCAATTCTTCCAACTTTACAAGGGTATTCATAACCAGCTTCTGGATCACCGGGCTCATTGTATATCTGCCATTCAGAACTTAATTCAATATGATCCCAGTTATCCCGCATAAACTCATGTAGATGACGTTCTAAACCAAAACATTGCTGATTATCGGTAATATCAGTAATATTAGTTTCTTTAACGGTGTTACTGACTTGTACTTCTGCTTCTATTTTATCACGATACCACCAAAGTGCATCAAGTTCCCAAAGGTCAATTTCCAGAATATCTCGAAGTTGCAAAAGTATTTCGTTCACTTTCAAATAACGATTGCCAAAAGTTTCTCCTCTATTAAAATCAGGCCAAATATCCAATTTTTTTAACCCTGCTTCTGATCTATTGTTCCAAACACCGTATTTTTCTGGAAAGACGATTGTCAAAATAGCTGTTGCGATATTTTTTCCCATTCCATAAATCATTTCAGTCACTTGGTCAAGACGGCGATTAATGGGCTGCCCCTCATCGACTAATATTACTAATGCATTACACAGATTTTCCATATTTGAACACAGTCGTGAACTTTGACGATGTAGTCCAGTCCAGTGCTGATTATTTTCAAATACCAAAAACGACTTGAACTCTTCTGAAGATACAACTCTGGCATGTTCGGGGGTGAAAATGGGTTGGAATCGAGCTAAAACAGCTTCTTTAGGCTCAACAATTTCTTTATAAACCTCACTTTTTTTTAAACCGACAACATCTTCACGAAGTTGGCCAATAATTTCAGGTGGTATTGATATTGCCATATGCTATTCCTCCTCATTTTCAGGATTAGTAATTGTCCAGATACGTTTCAGCGGCAAGTCGGCTTTTAAATCCTCATCGAGCTTGTCATAGTGCTTAAGCAATTGTTCGATAAGGTCTTTCTGATCCCAAAGGCGGACTCTGAAAAATTGAGTAGCTTTTTCCTTATCAACAGAACTTTTGTAACCTCCCCAAGAAACCAACAATCCCTGAGTAGCTTGAATGTTTTGCATTGTTCCGATGAGTTGGTCTAAAGTAGGTCGGTCTAACGGGCTATCTCCTGATTTTACCTGAACGCATATCCGAGGTTCTCCAAATCCCATCGGCCCCATTCCAGCAAGAATATCGATACCTTTATCTGGCCCTTCAGGGCTAAGGAAAGTGGTGTAGCCCTGTGCTTTCAGAATACCGTCAATTAATACCGCCATTTTGTGGCCTTTGAATTTAGCAATAACAGTTTTGGCAATCTGATCTAACGACAATTCTTCCAAGTCGGAAAAACTTTCACCAGCATCTTCAGCCTCATCTGTTGCTTCTTTTACTGTTTTGGGTTTCAGAGCATGGGATGATTTCCAGTTATTTTCCGCCATTGCTTTTATCCGCTGCTCGGCATTATTTCGCTTGATTTGGCAGATTGTCATAAAAGCGCCAAGAGAATAAAGAATATCTTGATCGAAATTGCTCCGGGGAATATCAGTTGCAAACCAATCGACATTTCTATAGTGGTAAAATGGGTCTTTGGCTTTCGAATTAAACGTATATTCTCCGGTGATTTTGCCAAAATGTATTGCAGCCTTAAACTTACTCGGCAGTGCAACCCAGTCACCCGCGCTCATCTTATGACTAAAAGCCCAAATCTGGCTGCCTTGGTTGATATTCTTCTTAGCAGAATTATTTGGATATACTTGTTGCATCAATGTTCTAAGTTTCTGCTGATTAGCAAGTCCACTCAGATCATGAGATAGATGATTCCAGCAGAGATATATTTTGTTGTCGGTAAGAAATTTTTCTTCAAATTCACCGTGTTTCTCCGCTCGTACAAGCCAAAGTGCCATAACTTATTCCTTTCTAATTACATTTCGGCTTACATACATCATAAAATGTACTTATCTCCATGTAAGCGAAGCCAATTTTCATGCTGTTTATATTCAGGGCATGCCCATGCCAAACGATCATAAAAACGCTGATTATGACTATGTTCTATCAAATGAACCAATTCATGCAAAATCAGATATTCGATCCTTTCCGGAGGAAGTAGAATAGTACGCCAGTGGAATAAAAGCTGATTTTGTTTTGTACATGAGCCCCACCTATAACCTAAGTCCCTAACTTGAATTGAATTAGGTTTTTTGGCAACTCTGGTACTTAATTGAAGAACTTTTTTTTCAAGCCATTGTTGACCTCTCTTGCTGTACCATTTGACGAATAACTCATGACCTTGTTTAGCCTTACCATTATTAAGCAAAAAACGACCATCCCGAAATTTAAGTGGTTCACTTTTGTTTGGCTCGTTGTAAATCAATTTCAATCTGTACTTTCGCCCTAAATAAAAGAAACCCTCACCTGTTACATATTTTTTGGGCTCTGCAAGATGTATAGATTCATTCTTCTTTTCAAGAGTTTGGTAAAGCCAAATCTTTTTTTGATTACATACCTTGCTTATTTCTTCATCAGAGAGTTGGGCAGGAACTGAAATTACAATCTGACCATGTCGGTCAACCACGAGATCAACGTTTTGTCGTTTATCACTACGGCGAACTTCAATTTCTAAATCATCAATTAAAAGGCATTCGCTCATGATACCAACCACCTATGTCTGTGTTTTGCAAGGTCAACTAAACCAGTAGCCAACTCAAGAGCTTTTTCTCTTGGCAATATACGGCTTCTGCGGATTTCATTATAAATCCATGTTTCCAGCTGGCTTCTACTATGGGTATCTCGCCAAAAATCTACTACCCGTATCTCCTGCTGAATATGCTCAACAAGATTAATGGTTAAATTTACTATTTCCATAAACTTTTCATCAGCAGGTTTTAAATCTGTGTTGTTATGCTTATCAAAAAAGCTCTTTATTAAGCCAAAGAACGGTGCTTGAATTTTGGGATCAAGTCCTTCAACTTCGCTTTCACGGCCACGACTAACGGCATTTTCAATAAAATCATGCAAGACTCTCTCAAGCTCGTCCCAGTTATTTTTCAATTCCTGCAATATTTCTTCAAGCCTCTGGCTTAAGCTCGTAAAATGAGTTGGGTCTTCGTTTCTGTGTATCCTGATAAAATGTCTTATTGCATGTAACATCTCTGAGGCTCTTGCCCGACTTGATCTCATTCGTGCCACATGCTCCTGATACCCCACGTCAGTGATTTCAATAGGTGGAATTCGTGGGTCTATTCCCTGCGCACTAATATATTCGTCGATAAGCCGTTTAACTTTTATCTCAACACCAAGAAGATTAAGCTGCTCATCTCGGTAGAGATTTGCCGCAACCTTGGCAATGAAACCTAAGATTTTCGCATCTCTCAAATAAGGCAAAGCCTGAGGCCGAGGCATAACAATCCCAAGACTCCACAAAAACAGCCTGAGCTTATTTAGAAAATCGGCCCTGATTTTTTCGTCTTCTAACAACTCAACACAACGCTCGATGTCACGAATATCATTAATTCCGTTATCACTAAATAAAGCGATGACACGAGCATGGCGATCTTCCAGACGTGGTAATTCATCTCGTACTACTTCAATACCTCTGCCTCCCCCTGCGCCGGTATCCCCACCTTCTTCTGCTGCTTTTCTGGCCTCCTGCAATTCTTTTGCCAGTCCGATATAATCAACGACATAGCCACAAGGTTTTCCTTTAGCGCGGCGATTAACACGGGCAATTATTTGTAAAAGCTCATGTTCCTTTGCATAGCGATCCAGATACAACACCTGCTCCCTTGGAGCATTAAAGCCAACAGTGTGCATCTTCTTAACACAAATAAACGCAAGCGAACTTCGTTTTTCAGGATCGCTGTGCGACATTGGCAGCTTGAACAGCCTTTCATTTTCTTCCTGATTAGCTTTATCTGTCCACTGTTTCCATGACGGCGGATCGTTATGGTTGCCGGAAATAATCGCAGCAAACTCCAAGCTTCGTATCTTTTCAAGCAATGGATACGCTTTAACCAAAAAATTCGTATAAGTATCAAGCTGCTCTTTTTCTTCATCGGACAGGTCTAATAAACTTCTGTCCAGATTTTCCAAATCAGCAACAATTTCATCACGGGCGTTTGAAAGGGACTGTTGATAACAAATTGTAGCTTGACGGCTTACCGCTACTACTTGAGCCTTAAACTCATCAGGTAAGATACCGCCAATATAATGCTTGAGCATATCTTTGGCTTTAACAGCAATCAATTTGGGAGCTTGCAATACTTCAGTTTGATTGGCGTAGCGGCGCATAATCTCCTGCTGCTCGGCCTCGGTGTATTCAGAAAATTCTATCCTTGCTGCTTCATCCAGCTGCTCTGAGCGTTCTACCAAACCCTCAGCATAACGGCCTTCATACATAATCTTAACTGTAGCCTCATCATTTACTGCTGTATCAAGGTAATACTTATCAATGAAGCCGCCAAATATACTCTCTGTGCCTCCTTCGCATTTGAATACCGGAGTGCCGGTAAAGCCAACCTTTGCACAATTTGGTAGTGCCTTCATTAAATTGGCATGTAATGTTTGGGTATGCGAACGATGACATTCGTCAATCAGTAGTAATACTTTTTCAGAGGTGTTCAATTCCGGATATGAATCATAATTCTGGACTGTCTGGCGAAGCGTTTTTGTTGTTCCCTCAGGAAGTTCTCTACCTTCCTTTTGTGCTTTTATGATTTCTTCTTTTGGTGGTGGAACAGGAATTTCGTATTCAAAGGTTTCCGTATCCAGGTCTCGCTGCTGGTTCTTTTGTATCATGCAGAAAACAAGGTCCGGTCCATCTTCAGACAAAATCCGTTTCATCTGATCGGAAGCTGATTCCTGACCTCTCCTGTCACGCTCATTAGGACGGATATTCTCGCCGGTAAGTTTTGCGGTTTCTTTTAGCTGTGATTCCAATGATGTACGGTCAGTTACAACAACTATCTTGAAATCTTTAAGATTATCCGTAGTTCGCATCTTGCGTACCAGATAGGCCATGGTAATACTTTTGCCTGAACCTTGTGTGTGCCAGACAATACCGCCTCGCTGATCTTCAATTGCGCCATCAGTTCTTGAGCGTCCGGTCTGGAGCTTTGTAGTAGCATTATGGACAGCCCTGTATTGCTGGTATCTGGGCACGACCTTAATCAGTTTGCCATTATCAATATCAAATAAAACAAAGTTGTTGACTATATCCAACAGATGAGCAGGTCTTAGCATACCTGCAACAAGCAGTTCCTGACTTTTCAGCTGTGAATCTGTTTTGCCCAGTTCCCGCATAACTTCAGAATTAGATACAGGACTGGTATCTTTCCATTCAAGGTAGTACTCATAATCAGCCCCGACCGCTGCTGCCCTTGCTTTATAGAACCAGCTTGAAACCATTATCTGGTTATAATGGAACAGATGTTCAATGCCTTCATCTTCTTCAACTTCCGGCCTGCTGTTACTGTAACGAAGAAGCTGATTTATTCCCTCATTCATAGGATCGGCAATAGATGGGCTTTTACATTCAATAACCACCAAAGGAATACCGTTGACAAACAAAACAACATCCGGGATACAAAAGCCGGTTCTGCCGATCATATCCACGCGAAACTGGTTTATTGCCAGGAAATCATTTCGTTCAAGGTGTTCAAAATCAATAAACTTTATAGCAGCCTGCCTGCCGGTATCGCCGCCTTCTGCTCTGGTAACATGGACACCCTGAATGAGTTTTTCGGTTAAAATTTTATTGGTCTGAACAAGACTGGTTGCCCCAGTTCTTTGCAAATCAGTTATTGCCCGCTCGATAGTTACATCATCGAGGTATTCATTGCCGTCTGAGTCGAGGTTTATTCGTCTAATAGCCTGTTTGAGCTTATCCGGCAATATAACCTGTCTGAAATTCTCCCTGAAGGTCTTTTGCGGGTAATCAATGTCGCCAACAACAAAACCCCAGCCCATCTTATGAAGCTGCGATAGAAGCGGCCTTTCAACCTCTGTATATTCGTTTGGAAATTCACGGTCATTGTCATTTAGGGGTATCTGGTTTTCAGGCATATATAGCTCCCTCTTTAATCATTTCCTTGGGCACTCGTTTTCGACCGGTCAGTAAATCCTGCATAAGACCTTTTTTGATAAGTTTTAGTTTGATGGTATAGCAAATTTCTTTATTGATTTTTTTATTAACATTTAAAACAACTGAAGTGATCCTAAGCTGTTCTTCGTATGAAGGCTTAGGTATAAGAGATTTTTCTATCCTCTCAGGACTTATGTTTGGTTGAGCTCCACCTATTGCATCCACAAGTAGTATTTTTAAAAACTCTTGTCTTTGAATAATCTCAAATAAAAATAAACTGCTATAAATCTCTTTGTCATTATTTATGAACCTTCCAACTCGTTGATTTACTAACAGGGGTAAATCTTGTTTTTTCACTATCGCACTCTTGCCAGTAGTTGCACCTGATAAAGCCATGACAATATCATTTTCTTCTGCCAAAAATGTTCTATGAGTTACTCGGAAATTAGAGGGCAAAGAAGCCCTTTCGACCAAATCCACTCTGCCGTCTTTGATGTTGCTTATTCTTAACAGAGGACATCCGTACTCAACAAAATCATTGCTTGAAAAGGCAAAACCTCCCTGAACAGTGAAGTTTTCACAGATTTGTATTACATCCCATTCCTTTGGTATTATACCAAGAGGTGAATCTTGAAATAGTTCCGGGTGTTTTTGGGGATCGCGGATTTCGCCGTCTTCGTCGATGCCTTTGGTAAGTAAATCCTGCATCAAACCAGCCTTGATCTTGCCGAGCTTGTCAATCTTAGCCTCGGTCTGCTGAATGAGAGAGTCGGTGGTGTAAAGGATATTAGAGATAACCTCTTGCTCATTAAGAGTAGATGGCAACCAAATGGGTGTGTTTTCAATTGCAGAAGTGGAAAGACCATAACGGGTAACACCATTAGCCTGTTGAGAAAAATACCTTACTATGCGGTCAGTACAAAGTTGTTTAGCAAGAAAAATTGGTTCGATTTCTTCTAACTTTGGCTTTATATGTGCGAGATGATAACCACAAATAACATTTTCCAACGGTTCAGAAACAACAGAAGGAACACCAATGTCAAAAGGTGTTTCTGAATCCTTCGTTATCATCAAATCTCCATCAGAAATAGAGAATGATTCAATCTCAGAGACGGAAGCAGTTGCTTCCATAAACGGAATTTCTCCTGTTATGTATTCATTATTATAAACATCGATATAATTACAAAGTTTTACTTTTCGTTCACCGGGCTTGGACTTTTTGTCAACACCACTAAAACGAATATTAGCTATGTTTTCTAAGGGAGTTTTTTTCCAGCCGCTTGGAAGGTTTTCACACATACTTCAGCCCCTCCATGAATGCTGCGAACTGGTTTGAAGTTTCGTTGCGCCGGGTATCTATCTGGGAAAGGCTGCTGGCGTATTTTTCATAGAGATTGACGAATACGGCCTTTACCTGCTGGCGATGTTCGGCGATATATTTATTGAGCAGTTGGCGGATATGATCTATGGCGAGTTCCAGCACCAGCGAAACAAGTTCATCATCACTTAGGCCGCTGCGTGCCTCCTGCAATCTTTCAAGAAGCTGCCTGCCAAGCTGCCTTAGCTCTCTTTTCTTGGCTGAAATCTGCTGTTTAAGTTCTTTCCAGGGCTGGAGTTCTTCTTCCAGTTCGGCTATCTGCGCCTCAACAGGTGCAACGCTTTGCTCCAGCCGGGTAACTTCCGCTTCTAAAGCACGGGTGTTATTGCCGAGTTTCTTTTGAGCGGCTATAGAACCTTTATCTTTTACGTTCGGGCCACGTGATAAGAATTTAATGCGCTTTTGGGCATCTCTTATATCAGCCTTGAGGTCTTTGATGTCGGATTCTATCTGCTGGGCATAGTTGAGTTTGTTGTCGCTGTCTTCGTCATCATCGCCGTTTTCATCATCAGTATCCTGCTGCTCGAATGCTTCTTTTTCCGCTTCAAGGCGTGCTATTTCAGCTTTGCACTGGTCAATCTCGCGCAGGTAGCCGGGGATCAGCTTTTTTACCAGCTTATGGTCGAACGGATCGAACAGGTCTTTCTTATCAGATTCGGTATCTTCAAGACAATCCTGTATCAGTTCCACCCAGCCATCTACCAATTCAGCAAAGCCTCTGGTACTGACAGTCTTTATTTCATCGTCGGCCTCATCCCACCATGTGGCAAGGACACCGATCAACTTAAATCTGTCAAGCATATCAAGCGGTTGGAATTTGCGAATAAATGACTGCATATATTCATCACGCAGCACCATAGGGTCACGAGTCTGTGGAAGATCGGATAATCTGCGTTTGCTACGTGACCACCACTGAGTAAGAGCTGTGTGCATAGCCGCTTCTTTTGCCTTTAACCCTTCATCATTTTCAATGAGATCGGAGATAATTTCTTTGCTGACAACCTTGGCGACAAAATCATAATAGTCTTTGCCGCGAGTTTTGAATAGGCCAGAGGGATCAAAACCATGTGCATTGCAAAGGTCATCGGCTGCGTGGACTTCTATTTTTGGTACTCCACCGGTTAAATGAGCGTGAACATCCTGAGGTTCGGGTGGTGGGGAATTGTCAACATAGCGGCGAATATTAAGATTATAACCTTCCCCACGGATTTCGTCTAAATAAACCTTTCGAGAAAAGGCTGGTATTTCTTCATCGTTATGATAGGCAGAGAGAATTTTTTCTGCATGTTCAGGCCGCAGGAAGTTTTGAGCACGGCCAGTTTCATATTCACGGTCGGCATTTATAAAAAGGATATGGCCCTGTCTGTTTGCTGGTTTTTCACCTCTACGCCGCATGACCATGATACAGGCGGGGATACCTGTTCCAAAGAACAGATTGTTTCCAAGTCCTATTATTGCTTCGATGGCATCATCTTCAATAAGTTTTTTGCGGATTTCAAGCTCTTTGCCGCCTCTAAAAAGAACGCCGTGAGGCATAACAGTAGAAACCATTCCATTGGGCCGAAGTGATGCGAGCATATGCAAAGCAAACATCAAGTCCGCTTTCTTGCCGCTTTCGGGGGCATAGCCATATCTGGAGAAACGTTCGGTATGGGTAAGATTGCTTTTGTCGTAGTTCATACTAAAAGGCGGATTAGACAGAACCCTGTCAAAACGCATTATCTCACCATGTTCTTCGTGAACCGGATTTGCAAGGACATCGTCATTTGCAATTTCAGCACGTTCAACACCATGCAGGATAAGATTCATTTTGCAGATAACCCAGGCACTGCCTTCATTATCCTGACCGTAGAGCCTTAAATCTCTTCCGTTGCCTCCATGTTCCTCAACCTGACGCTTTGAATAGATAAGCATACCGCCGGAACCACAGCAAGGGTCATAAATACGCATGCCCGGTTGCGGATTTACAATTGAAACCATCAACTTAACGACTGATCGCGGGGTGTAAAATTCACCACCTTTTTTACCAGCAGATTCAGCAAACATATAGACCAGATATTCATACGCGGAACCCAACAGGTCACTGTGCTCAAAATCTTCGTTACGCATTCTGTATTTGCGAAAATGAGTAATTAGGGCACGAAGCTTGGTATCCGGTATTGGATTTTTGCCGATTTTAGTGGTGTAATCAATATGATCTAATATGCCGCTTAGAACTTGGTTTTGATCGGAAAGACCGCCAAGAGCAATATTTAGGCCATCGCCTATGTTTCGATGTAACTCGGAATCAATATAAGAAAAACGTGACTCGGCAGGGACAAAAATACCTGTATATGCGTGTGGGTCTTCGGCTGCTTCCTGTGCTTCCTGTTCGGAAGCTCCTGATCGTAATTCCTGCTTAATAAGCCGCTCACGCTCTTCCTCAAAAACATCCGAACATCTTTTCAGAAAAAGCATTCCAAAAATGAAATCTTTATATCGAGAAGCCTCCATTTTGCCACGAAGAATATCCGCCGCACCATAGAGGTGTCTTTTAAGTTTTGGTAATGTCAGTCTTGCCATAAAAACCTCAACAGTCTATCCATGACACAAAAGTATATATTATTTTCCAGCAGCGGCCTTGCCAGCTTTTATCCACTTATCAACTTCTTCTTTGCGGAACTTCCATAGTCGGCCTAACTTATGGGCAGGCAATCGCTTGCGTTCGATCCACTTGTAAAGGGTATCCCGCTTAACGCCCAGATAATCCGCAATTTCATCTACCGAGTACCATCGGTCTTCGGCCATCATTTTACTCCTGAAAATCGTGTCCAATAAAAACAGAAAGGAATGGTCATATCATAACCAACTTTATGAGCCAGTCAATCTTTAATTTTTCGGTTGATCTGGACCCAAACAAATATGGCAGTATTGGGCCATGCAGTCGGACAAGTCTGACCGGGCAGGGGGAAGCACATTCTGAAAAAAAAGATTCCGAAAACGCCCGCCCCAGAAACCGAACCACGCCCCCCCCGGTCGCGCCGTTGGGACTCCAAAGTACCTCAAACCTTGCCTATCAATTTTCGGATAGAGGCGACAAAAAAGCTCTTCTTTGCAAAGACACTGCGCAAGTGCGCACTCTCTGGAAACTTATGTCCAGAATCCCGATTGTGAAAATATTGCGTTGTTTATCGTGTTTGCGGTTGTGATTCCGACAAATCAACGGTATTATTTCGCTTATTAAGGGACAATTGAGCTGATATGCTGAAAGTGAGCTGTCATGGACGTTTATTTCACAACATTAACACCACGATTTAATAACTGTTCGGAGCAGTATTTGGGCGAATAAGGGATGCGATGGCCAAGAATAATAGCAGGAAATCGGTAGCGAAGGTAAAATCGGAGAATGGCGCCCATCTGGGTTTTGAGGACAAGCTCTGGGCCGCTGCGGATAAAATGCGGGGCCATATGGACGCCTCGGAGTACAAACACGTCGCCTTGGGGCTGATCTTCCTCAAATACATCTCCGACACGTTCCAGGCCAAATACACCGCCCTGCAAACGCAGAAATACGCCAACCCCGAAGACCGCGACGAGTACATGGCTGAAAACGTCTTCTGGGTTCCCGTCCAGGCCCGCTGGTCGAACATCCAGAACAACGCCAAGCAGCCGGTCATCGGCCAGACCATCGACGACGCGATGACCGCCATCGAGCGGGAAAACAAGTTGCTCAAGGGCGTTCTGCACAAGAACTACGCCCGTCCCGACCTCGACAAGACCCGGCTGGGCGAACTCATCGACATCATCAGCAACATCGAACTGATCGCCAAAGACGAAAAGAAAAGCTCCAAAGACATCCTCGGTAGGGTGTATGAATACTTTCTTGGTCGCTTTGCTGCCGCTGAGGGCAAGTCCGGCGGTGAGTTTTACACGCCGCAATGCGTCGTGCGCCTGTTGGTCGAGATGATCGAGCCGTACAAAGGCCGCATCTATGACCCCTGCTGCGGCAGCGGCGGCATGTTCGTCCAGAGCGAAAAGTTCGTCGAAGCCCACGGCGGACGCCTCGGCGACATCGCCATCTACGGCCAGGAATCCAACCCCACCACCTGGCGGCTGGCCCGGATGAATCTGGCCATCCGCGGCATCGACGCCAACCTCGGTCCCCAATGGGCCGACAGCTTCCACGCCGACGCCCACAAAGACCTCAAGGCCGACTTCATCCTGGCCAATCCTCCGTTCAATATGAGCGACTGGGGCGGCGACCGGCTCAAAGAGGACGTCCGCTGGAAATTCGGCGCGCCGCCGGCCAATAACGCCAACTATGCCTGGATACAGCATTTTATCCACCACCTGTCGCCCGGCGGCATTGCGGGCTTTGTCATGGCCAACGGCTCGATGAGCACCAACACCAGCAACGAAGGCCAAATCCGCAAGGCCATGATCGAACAGGATATGGTCGATTGCATGATCGCCTTGCCGGGGCAGTTGTTCTATACCACGCAGATTCCCGTCTGCCTGTGGTTTGTCACCCGCAAAAAGACCGCCGACCCCAAACGCAAATTTCGCTCACGCTGCGGACAAACGCTCTTTATCGACGCCCGGCGCTGCGGCACACTTATCGACCGCGTCCATCGCGAACTGTCCGAAGCCGACATCGCCGAGATCGCCAGCGTTTATCACGCCTGGCGCAGCGAAGGCGGTAAGTACGAAGACAAACCCGGCTGGTGGAAGTCCGCCACGCTCGAAGAGATCGCCTCGCACGGCTACGTCCTGACCCCCGGCCGCTACGTCGGCGCAGAAGAAGCCGAAGACGACGGCCAGTTGTTTGAGGAAAAGATGCAGCACCTGACCGCTACACTGGCCGAACAATTCGCCGCATCGGCCAAGCTGGAAAAGACCATCAAGAAGAATCTGAAGGAGATTGGGTATGGCCTCTGAGCAGCTCAATTTCAATGGCCTTGTTCAGCAGATCAAGACGATTCACGACAGCCTCCAGAGACAGGCGGTCAAGGCCGTCAACATGGGGCTGACCCTGCGAAACTGGATGATCGGCCATTACATCCATGAATACGAGCAAGACGGCCAAGATCGGGCTGAATATGGGGAAAAACTGCTCCACACACTGTCGGACTCTCTGCAACATTACGGCCTCAATCGGGTTGAAGAACGGGAACTTAGACGATTTCGGCTGTTTTATCTAACCTATCCGCAAATCCGGGAGTCGCTGACTCCCGAATTGTTGCCCTTCCTCAAAAACATCAACAAACAGCTTAATGCTGCTCCAATCCGGGAGACACTGTCTCCCGAATCACGAACACCGGGCCAAACGCTACTGGAACGATTGTCATTTAGCCATTTGTCCGAATTAATCGCGGTTGAAGAATCGCAAAAGCGGTATTTCTACGAAATCGAGTGCATCCGCGGCAACTGGTCGGTGCGTGAACTGAAGCGACAGATTGCCAGCTTGTACTATGAACGCTCCGGCCTGAGCAAGAACCCAAAAAAACTATCCGAGCTGACCCTGGATAAGGCGCAGGCGCAAACCCCGCATCAGATCATCCGCGACCCGTATGTGTTTGAGTTTCTCGGCCTGCTGCCCAAAGAGGTCGTCAGCGAATCCGATCTGGAAAGCGCGTTGCTGGACAAATTGCAGCACTTTCTGCTGGAACTGGGGCATGGGTTCTGTTTTGAAGCCCGACAGAAGCGCATTCTCATCGGCGATGAGTTTTTCTTTGTGGATATTGTGTTTTACCATCGAAAGCTCAAATGCCATGTGCTGATCGAACTGAAAGTCGATGACTTCAAACACGAATACCTCGGCCAGCTCAATACCTATGTCAACTGGTACGCCCGCCATGAGCAGACCGAAGGCGACAATCCGCCCGTCGGCATCCTGCTGTGTACACAGAAAAACCACGCACTGGTCGAGTATGCACTGGCCGGGATGGATAACCAGTTGTTCGTGTCCAAATACCAGCTTGAACTGCCCGACAAAAAACAAATGCAGGAGTTTCTCGAAGAACAAATCGCCGAATCAGCTAAGAACCATTAAAAAGAAATTGAAGGATATCAAACATGACATTAGATGAAATTGAAAAACCTAGTAAAGAGTTTTACACGCTCTGCTATGACCAATACAAAATTGAGTTAGAAGAAGCTGAAAAGCTCTACCAAAAGATATCAATTCTTTTAATATTGATTCCAATAATCGGAGGAATTTCAGTTTCATTAGGTCGAATCGATATAGTTGTGAGATTATTCGAGAGGGTAGACATTTTTCTATATTATCTTTCTTTTTTGGCGGCATGGCTCGCGCTTGCTGGCAGCACAACATTCTCGATACTGTGCGTGATTCCACGAACATACAAGCGAATTGGTGACATGGAGGGATGGCATGATTGGAAGAAAAAATATCAGAAGTATCTCCATGAATCAGGCACCGATGAAACCATAGATGACGCCTTAATTCGTGATATTTGCCCCAAACTTGCAGAAGCACAAACTCAAAATGCCCCTATAAATGAGAGCAGACGAAAATATTTTCAAAAGGGCGTACTGTTTGCTTCGATATGTATTGTACTAATTGCATTTCAAGCGATTCTTTATTGTCTACTAAAAGTACAGGGAGTATGAACTATGGCTGAAGAAAAATCAAAACCGTCGGATAAACAACCCGCATTGCCACCGCTGCCACCGGAAAATAAAACGATAACGTCAGAGGACACCAGTAGCTGTCCACAGACTAAAATGATTTCCGAAAACAGAAAAAAATAGGAGCCTGCTATGTGCCAAAAACCGGAACCGCCAGAAAATGACAAAGCGACGATCCAAGAGAATGAGAAGCCAATTCAAAACAAATCGTCAAGTCAAAATAAAAACAAAGAGCAGAGATAGATATGTGCAATAAACCCGAAATTCCAGAAAATATTGACATCACCGAAGGCAAAGGACGAAGTGTTCGTTTTGACGAATTATATGACAAATTGCGAGTATTGGCTGATGACGACAGGCCAACTCCACCACCGAATACGACGACCACAAGGGATGGAGGAGGGGGAGATAAGCCCGTCCCGCCTCCCAACCAAGATACAACTAAAGGCGGGGGTAGTGGCAAATAAATGAGCAACTGGAAAGAAACAACTTTAGCTGATGCTCCGCTAAGCATAATTGACGGCGACAGAGGCAAGAATTATCCTAAGCAAGCGGATTATTTGACCTCTGGAAATTGCCTTTTTCTCAATGCAGGAAATGTAACCATGGAGGGTTTCAATTTTTCTGATTGTGTATTTATAAGCGGCGAAAAAGATCAATCTTTGAGAAAAGGAAAACTTAATAGATATGACATTGTTTTAACCACAAGAGGTACTGTAGGGAATGTGGCCTTCTATGATGAATCTGTCCCTTATGACAACATTCGCATAAATTCCGGGATGGTGATTTTCAGGCCAAGCGAAAAGATTGAACCTCGTTATTTATATCTTTTTCTAAAATCCGATCTTTTTCAGCACCAAGTTAAGTCACATTTGACCGGCAGTGCACAGCCACAGCTTCCTATAAGAGATATAAATATTCTTAGGTTTACATTACCGCCCTTGTCAGAGCAAAAGCGCATTGCGGAAATTTTGGGGTCGTTGGATGATAAGATTGAGTTGAATCGCAAGCAGAACGAGACGCTGGAGGCGATGGCGCGGGCGGTGTTTCAGAGTTGGTTTGTGGATTTTGACCCGGTGATTGACAATGCCCTGGCCGCGGGCCGGCCCATCCCGGATGAACTGGCCGAAAGGGCCGCTCGGCGAAAACACCACAAAACCAAACACCCGCTGCCCCAGGCCATCCAATCCCTCTTCCCCGACCGCTTCGACCCATCCCCCCTCGGCCCCATCCCGAAGGGGTGGAAGGTAGGAAAACTTGGCGATATTTCTCTAAACATTCGGAAGCCCGCTCGACTTGACACTATTGATCCTGAAAGTGTCTATATCGGTTTGGAACACATGCCGCAAAAATGTATCGCATTGTCCGAATGGGGCAAGGCGGGAGAAGTTGCCAGTAATAAATTTGAATTCAAAGAAGGACAAATTCTGTTTGGCAAGCTCCGGCCCTATTTTCATAAAGTCGGTGTTGCAGTGACGGATGGGATTTGTTCGACGGATATTTTGGTCGTTGAACCTAAGGCTGAAAAATGGTTTGGGGTCATTCTAAGTTATCTTTCCAGTGATGCCCTGATTGAGTACGCCACTTCTCACTCTTCGGGAACAAGGATGCCCCGGACAAATTGGCACGATTTGGCGAAGTACCCTATTGCGATTGCCACAGACGAGATATCAAGGCATTTTAAAGCTATGTTTGCTGATTATGTGAATATGCTAAAAACCAACATAAACGAATCTAATACCCTAACCCACCTGCGGGACAGCTTGTTACCCAAACTCTTAACCGGCGAAATTGAGGCATGAAGGAGAAATAGTAAAATGAAATTGGTATCTTTTTCAGTTGTAAATTACAGAAGCATAGAAAAGTCACCCAAACTTGAGATTAAAGATAGTCTGACTGTTCTACTTGGCCCCAATAATGAAGGTAAATCCAACTTTCTAAATGCCATTGCTACAGCATTGAACATACTTGAAAGACTCAAATATTATTCGGCAAAGGAATTTGGAAGTGCAAAGAAAAACAAACGGATTGTATTTTCTCCACGACTGGTAAGTGAAAGAGTATATTCATGGGAAAGGGATTTTCCTATATATAAACAAGAAAATGAACAAGAAGGCGCAACAGAGTTCACGCTCGAGTTTCAGCTTACCGAAGAAGAAAATGTTTCATTCAGAGATAAAGTTCAAAGCGGCTTGACTGGCATACTGCCTGTGCTTATTACAGCGAGCCAGACAGGCTTTACATTTAGAGTAAAGAAAAAAGGGGCGGCGATTTTATCAAATAAAGTTGGAGAGATTGCCAGATTTATCAGCAATAATCTTGTTTTTCAATATATCCCAACGGTCCGTACTGCCAAAGGATCTCGGAAAATTGTTGAGGATGTGGTTGAAAAAGAGATTGAAGTTTTAGGGAATAGTCAGGATTATAAAAATGCTCTGAAAGAAATCAGCAGGATTCAACAGCCAATCCTAAGTACGATCTCAAAAAATATTACTCAGGAACTGAAAAACTTTTTACCTCAAGTTAAATCTGTTAAGATTAAAATTAACGCCTCTTCAAAAAAATTTGTGGGTTTCAACCGGTTCCGGTAATGCACCAAGATTGTGATACAAGGCCAATTCCAGCGTTTTGAAGCTCTTAAAGCCATACGCTTTTCTGGTAGCCAGTTTTGCTTTG
>Ga0209510_1000372_pt1 | contig 64593 bp, 55 predicted proteins | sample BiotimSIPDNA_FD_185749 | JGI IMG/M metagenome (GOLD analysis project Ga0209510, IMG submission 185749) | Anaerobic biogas reactor microbial communites from Washington, USA - Biogas_R1 time_0 SIP DNA (SPAdes) (version 2) | ecosystem: Engineered > Bioreactor > Anaerobic > Unclassified | place...
ATAGCACTGACGGGAGTATGGGAGGCGAAATCCCTAAGCCCTTACGATGGGACGGAACAGACACTGTATTACATTTTCACCTCTGATGGCAAGGCAGCGATATTCACTTTGGCAGAAGAGCACATTTACAGAGTATATGCAGCCTACGACTACACCTATAAGCCTGCAGAGAAGAGGGTTTTATTTAAATCTGGAAAGGAAGAAAGTTCTTATGGCACACATCTTGAGGGAAACACCTTAACAATGTTTGGCCTATTCTACGGTGGTTCTAATGTCCATTACGGAACAAGAATAAAGAGCGACATCACTTATGCAGACATTGAGAGGCATGTGGAAGAATCCAAGCCCGACAAGATGCCAGAAGGCTTGACAGGATTCTGGGAAGTCCTTTCCTGGAATACTGACATGCCACTTTGTTTCATACCTGAAGAAGCACATTACTATTTTGGCGAAGATGGAAAGATGATTGTCTATTTTGAGGACGATGTGGATGGAGTGCCCACCCTCCGTGGCGCATACACAGGCACATATTCCTATGAAGTGAAGACGGAAACTAAAGATTATGGAGATCACCTCTTTGAATATCAGGCACAAATATTCCACATGCACTATATGAATAAGGATTTCAGTCATCAAATCAGTGTAGGTAAAGGAGAGTTTAGTTTCACCAAATCCCCATTTGCCTATGTTTTTCGAAAGGTTGATGGTCATTTCACCTACGACCAACTAATGGACTATGCCAATGCCCACCCTGTGGAGATGCAGGATGACTTGTAGGCATGCGGAGAAAGATGAATAATCATGCCTCTTCTCATTCATTAGGAAGGGTAAATAAAAGCAGGTGTGTGAGAGAGAATGAAATGGCAGGGAAATCCTGCCATTTTTACATCCTGCATTCCCGAAGCATTCCTCATGTTCCAACGAACAATGGTGAGGTGACCAACGAACAATGGTGTAAGTGTCAACGAACAATGGTGTAAGTGTCAATGAACAATGGTGCCTTTTTGACCTCACAAGCATCAAATCACCAAACAATCATAAATAGCTGTATATAAAGAAGATATAACTATTCTTATAAATCAGTAATACATCTTGCAGTTTCTGTATTTCCGTTTGGTAGATGGAGTAACCGCACGAATAAAATAAAAAGAGCAAGTGCTTTGCAGCGCTCGCTCTTTGATGAGAAGAGGTTTTTGGCTCACCTCTCCCTTTTGTATCTATAGTATTTTTCTTATTTCTTGAGCAGGCGCACGAAATAGAGACCAGGAATCATTGTTGCTGGATCTGCCTGAATCTTGAAGGTAAGTTGCTTCTTCACATTGCCGTTAGCATCCTTGAGAATCTTGTCGGTCAGCGGGAACTCCAAATTGAAGAAGCCATTCTCGTCAGCCCCCTGCATGCGACCCTGAACGGATACGTCTCCCACTTTCTCACCGTCGATAAAGATGTCAGCACGACGACCACGGTCAGAAGAGATGAAGCGTACCATGAGAGTGATGTCTTGGGTGAGTTCCTGAGGATTCTCTATCACATACTGAATGTATTCACCATTCTTGCCATCGCGATAGGTCTCTCCACGGTACTGTCCTGCTGTAGAACCTACAGAATACTTCGCCTGATGACCTGCCTCGCTCTGTTGTTCACCTGTAGCCACATAGTCGATGGTGCGGGCTTGGAGAGCCTGTTCCTCCGCATCTCGTTTACCCATGTCAGAGTTAGCATAATCGTCTGGAGTGCCTTGGAAGAAGTAGCAAGAGTAGCGAGAATGCTGAATGCTGTAGAATGGCACGAGTGGTAGTTTACCCTTGTCGGTAGTGATAGAGTACTGCAATCTTTCTGGGAAAACAGGATTGATAGCATTGAGCACTTCTGAGCGATTGCCGATGAGCAATGGAGCAGACGAGAGTGGCAGAGCACTGGAGCGTGCGCCTGGAGAGTGATCCATGCGCCCTTCACCACCATATTCATTAGGCAGGGTCGCTTCAGTCTCGTTGCGTGCAGCCATGAGGATCGGACCATACTTGAAGGCTATGTAATCCTTGTAGTCTGGACATTCCTCGTAGCGGAATGACATGGGGAGATCCACATTGACCACATCACCAGCCTTCCACTGCTTGGTCTCGTAGGTGTAGGAAGCCTTACCATCAGCACTGGCCCACGATGGCTTGCGAATGGCAAGGGTGAACTTACCACCCTTGGTGATAGTGAGTTTGGATGACTGAGCGTATGGGAAACGGGTCTCCTGACGAATGCCAAACTTCTTTGACTTGAGTTCGCTGGCTGTGAAGAGGTTCACATAAAGAGTGTCGTTATCAGCACTATGGGTATAAATGAAGTGACCATACTTGCTGTGGTTCTCCATGCCTGTTCCCACACAGCACCACATGCCTTGGTTCACCTGAGAATAGATGCGGTAAGAGAGAGGGCGGAGGGAAGTGAAATATACATAGCCACCTGTTTCTGGATCTTGAGTGGACATGATATGATTCCACATGGTTGCCTCGTAAAAGTCAGCATACTTGGCATCGTGAGTGTCATCAAAGAGGTTCTCAGAGAGTTTGAGCATGTTGTTGGAGTTGCAGGACTCTGGACCTTCCATATTATTAATGTAAAGCTTACCGTTGTTATGGTTTTGGAAATGCTCGCTGATAGAGTTACCACCAATGCAGACAGTGCGGTTGTTTGCCACATCATCCCAGAAGTTAATCACAGCATTGCGATAGTCTGCCAAACTCTTGTCTTCCTGCCATGCACGCTCAAAACCTATGTACTTAGGCACTTGTGTATTGGCATGCTTACCATCAAGGAAGGTTGGGTTGAAAGTCTTCATACCGTCAATCATCTGACGATGGCTATATTTCTTTGCTCCCTCAAGGTATTTCTTGTCCTTGAAGATGGTGTAGGCATCTGCAAGCGTCTCGTTCATGCCACCATGTTCCCAACCGAGCACATGTTGCATCTCCTCGTCAGAAAGGTTGCTGACCACATCTACGCTCCAGTCTGCCAAATGGCGGAAAAGCTGCTTTGCCAATCCGCTACCTGCATAGATATAGGCATCGCGCAAACCTGCAAGCACCTTGTGCTGACAATAGAAAGGAACCCAACCGCCATACTTGCGGAACTCAGTAAGGTCCTTGGCATAGAGACCCGTCCAGATCTGGTTGATAGGCTGACCACCTATGAATCCCTTCATGCCTGTCTTGTCTGCCTTGTAGGCATCCTGACAATCCTTCATGATGCGGAGACAGTAGTCAAGACGCTCCTTCAGTTGTTTCTGCATGGCTGCATCATGGGTTGCAGCATAGGCAAGAGCAAGTGCAGACACATAGTGACCACCTACATGACCCTCAAGACTCCAATCGGGCTGGCCCCAATTGCCAAAAGAAGGATGAGCCTTTTCCCACTCGAAATACTTTGATTTAGGGTCGGAAGAGAGACCTGCCTGACGAATAAAAGGCGTCATCAATCGGTCGGCATCATATTCGAGAAGCAACTTGTTGTTGGTGTTGAGCATGGTCTTCATAGGACCATCAAGGAGTACAACCTCTTCCAAATTGAAATGCTGAGGATAGAGTTCACTTTGTGCTGAGACTGATGCTGCCAAGCAGAATGCCCAGGCAGCAGCCATCAAATGTTTCATTTTCATCTAAATGTAGTGAGTGTTAGAATTGTTATAAGTTTAAGTTTACAGTTTTAGGAAGTGCAAAGATAGTAAAAAATAAGTGATATATGAAAATAAAGAATGGAAAAACTATCTTTCAAGGAAAAGAGGACATAATGAATCTGTTTTTTTCATACCTTTGCCTCCATGAAACTACCCAGTATCTTTAATTGCTCTAACGATATGGCACTGGCAACAGATGTGCGCCAGTATGTGCCACCCAAACGCATACAACAGATGGAGAGCGACCTCTGTGCACTGTCTGAAGTGTGGGACAACACACCACTGGCTGGTCCTTGGGGATGGAGCATGACCACTAAACAACGCTATAAACAGATGGGTTTCCCACAGGACTCCTTGCCTTCTGACGAATGGATACAGGAGGTGAGAAGATTGTCAAGTCGCAAATATGCCTGTGAATATATTAGAGAGATGCTGAGAGAAGTGGACGATGACCTGTTGCTTGGACAAGAGATGCTATGGAGAGAGGAACTAACACTCAAAGAAAAGCCCCCACGTATCTTCAAGTTGCCTTGGTCATCATCAGGCAGAGGTGTATTTGTGGCAAAAGAGTATGACGAGCATGTGGAGAAACGCCTAAGAGGATTCATCACCTCTCAAGGGGGCTATGTGGAAGATTGCTTCTATGAGGACAAGATGGTGGATTTTGCCATGGAGTTTCTCATTCACAAAGACCATCAAGTAGAGTTTCTGGGTTATTCAGTCTTTCATGCTGAAACAACAGGCACATACGGTTATAATTATGTGGAGAGTCAAGAGGAACTGAAACACAGAATAGGTGTGGACGAGAAATTGTTAGACAGGCTGGTAACCTTTCATCAGCAAAGGCTTGCAGAGATATCCTACACAGGACCTGTGGGCATTGATATGCTCAAAACAGCAGACGGGCATGTGCATCCATGCTTGGAAATCAACCTCCGCATGAATATGGGCATCCTCGCACTCATCCTCCATGAGAAGTATGGAACAGGCTGTACCCAACAGCTCACCCCCATGCGCAAACAAGGGTTTGAGGCTAAAGTGGATAAGGGAAAACTGATGATTGTGTACCACTAAAAAATGAAATACAGAGGTGTGAGGAATAGTTTCTCCACACCTCTTTTTATATTTTCTATGTTTTTACATCATAAACGAGACTTTTTCCGTAACTTTGTGGCATGATTGAAAAGCATATCGTTATTGAAGACATTGATTTAGTCACCTTCTATGGTGTGAACAATGTCCATCTGCAGATGATTAAGGCGCTCTACCCCAAGTTGCGCATTGTGGCGCGTGGTAACATCATCAAGGTGATGGGCGACGAGGAGGAAATGTGTGCCTTTGAGGAAAACATCATGAAGATGCAACAGCACTGCGCCAAATACAACTCACTGAACGAGGAAGACATCTTGAGAATTGTGAGAGGCGAACACCCATCGGGCCACGCTGCTGACGGAATGGCAATCTGCTATAGTGTAACAGGCAAACCCATTGCTGCCCGTTCAGACAATCAAAAGATGCTTGTGGATGGCTTCTACGAGAACGACATGCTTTTTGCCATTGGCCCTGCAGGTTCTGGCAAGACCTATGTTTCGATAGCCCTGGCTGTGAGAGCCTTGAAGAACAAGGAAATAAGAAAGATCATCTTGTGTCGTCCTGCGGTGGAAGCAGGAGAGAAGCTCGGATTCTTGCCTGGCGACATGAGGGAGAAGATTGACCCCTACCTGCAACCTCTCTATGATGCACTTCAAGATATGATTCCTGCTCAGAAACTGACAGAATATATGGAGCAGAATGTGATTCAGATTGCACCACTTGCCTTCATGAGAGGAAGAACACTGAATGACGCAGTGGTGATTCTCGATGAGGCACAAAACACCACCACCCAACAAATCAAGATGTTTCTGACTCGTATGGGGCAAAACACTAAGATGATTATCACAGGCGATTTGACTCAGATAGACCTTCCCCACAACGTGAAGAGTGGATTGAAGGAGGCTAAGGAGGTGCTTGCCAACGTGAAAGGAATCTTGTGGACAGAGATGGATGAGCGTGATATTGTTCGCCACAAGTTGGTGACACGCATCGTGAATGCCTACCGCAAGTATGAGGGCGAGAAGAAATACCCACTGTTCCCCGCTGAAGTGAAGAGTGAATAGTGTTACCCACGGCTTCCTGTAAAGATTAAACATCAAAAAGACCACTTAGTCTCCAAGAAAAATCCATTTTACCGACAAGCGTATAAAAGGCACTCTTTTTAACAGACAAAAGGAAACTTGGGTTTTCCACCATTCATCATTCACTCTAAAATATACTATTCATATAATAAAATATTTTGCAAAATGAAAGCATTAACAAGAACGGATTTCAACTTCCCAGGACAGAAGGAAGTGTATCACGGCAAGGTTCGTGACGTGTATAACATCAATGATGACCTCATGGTGATGGTGGCTACAGACCGCATCTCTGCATTTGACGTCGTGTTGCCAAAGGGCATCCCATTCAAAGGACAGGTGCTCAATCAGATTGCAGCAAAGTTCCTCGATGCAAGTGCCGACATCGTGCCTAACTGGAAGTTGGCTACCCCCGACCCTATGGTGACTGTAGGTTTGAAGTGTGAGGGCTTCCGTGTGGAAATGATTATCCGTGGCTACCTGACAGGTTCTGCTTGGCGCGAGTACAAAGCAGGTAACCGCACTCTCTGTGGCATCACACTCCCAGAGGGCATGAAGGAAAACCAGAAGTTCCCTACTCCTATCATCACCCCTACCACTAAGGCTGACGAAGGTCACGACGAGAACATCTCTAAGGAGGAAATCATTGCTCAAGGTCTTGTGTCTAAGGAAGACTATGAGGTGATGGAGAAATACACTTATGCTCTCTTTGACTTGGGCACCAAGATTGCTGCTGAAAAGGGACTGATCCTTGTGGACACCAAATATGAGTTTGGCAAGCGTGATGGCAAGGTGTATCTTATTGACGAGGTTCACACACCAGACTCCAGCCGTTACTTCTATGCTGATGGCTATGAAGAGAAGTTTGAAAAGGGCGAGCCACAGAAGCAACTCTCCAAGGAGTTTGTGCGCCAGTGGCTGATTGACCACAACTTCATGAACCAGCCTGGCCAGGTAATGCCTGAAATCACAGAAGAGTATGCGCAGTCTGTGAGCGACCGTTACATTGAGCTCTACGAACACATCATTGGCGAGAAATTTGTGAAGGAAGAGACCGACGAGGACATTGCCAAACGCATTGAACGCAATGTGATGAACTACCTCAAGGCATAAGTTCTTCTATCAAACAGGCATTGACTCATGTGTCAAAAGAGCATGGCCAATACATAAAGATAAAACATAGCATGTACGAACAGGAACAGATAAAACCTTACGGTGAAGCAGGCAGCAAGAGAGAACAGGTGGAACAGATGTTTGACAACATCGCCCACTCCTACGACCTTCTGAACCACACTCTCAGTTTCGGCATTGACCGCATCTGGCGCAATAAGGCCATCCAGTTCTTGCTCAAACACAGAACAAGCACGGATAGCATTCTCGACATTGCAACAGGCACTGGCGACTTTGCTATCCTTGCTTTCAACAAACTCAAGGCCAAGCAGGTTGTGGGCTGTGACATCAGCGAGGGCATGATGAACATAGGCAGAGAGAAAGTGGCAAAGTTAGGATTGTCGGAACAGATCACCTTCAGAAATGAGGACTGCTCCAATATGTCATTTGCCGACAACTCTTTCGATGCTGTCATCTCAGCCTTTGCGCTTCGCAACTTCCAGAACCTTGATGTGTGTCTGCAAGAGATGCACCGAGTGCTGACTACAGACGGTCATCTGGCTGTGGTCGATCTCTGCACCCCCATTTCTTTCCCCATGAAGCAACTCTTCTTCCTCTATAAAAAGGTAGTGATGCCTACATTGGGAAAGATTTTCTCCAAAGACAAGACGGCTTATTCCTATCTGCCCGACACTATGGATGCCGTGCCTCAGGCTGAGCGCATGCAAAGCATCATAGAACAGGCAGGATTTCATCAGGTCAATTTCAAACGGCTGGTTTTCGGCATGTGCATTCTCTACACGGCTGAAAAATAATCAAGAGTCATTCTCCACATAACACATCTGCACATGGACAAATACGGACTCGTCGGTTTCCCTCTCGGGCATTCCTTCTCTCAAAAGTTCTTTTCAGAGAAATTTGAACAAGATAAGACCGACGCACAATACATCAACTTCGAGATTCCCTCTATTGAGGACTTTGCCAAAGTAATCAACAACAATCCCGAACTGAAGGGATTAAACGTCACCATTCCTTATAAGCAGGCTGTGATGACCTATCTCAACGAAGTCAGCACAGAGGCAAAAGCCATAGGGGCAGTGAATGTGGTCAAGGTGATGAGAGCATCAGATGGCACTCCTTTCCTCAAAGGCTACAATAGTGATGTGATTGGTTTTGTGGACAGTATCAGACCACTCCTGAAACCTCACCACAAGAAAGCACTCATCCTCGGCACAGGTGGAGCATCAAAGGCCATCTACTATGGCTTGACCGAGAAACTTGGTCTGGACACTCTCTTTGTGAGTCGCAAGTCTAAGCCAGGCATCATCACCTATGAGGAGATTACAGCCGAGACACTGAAAGAATATGAGGTAATTGTGAACTGCTCTCCTGTGGGCATGTTTCCCCATGTGGATGAATGTCCTGCCCTGCCCTATGAGGCAATGAACGAAAAGAATCTACTCTACGACCTCGTGTATAATCCCAACGAGACACTCTTCATGAAGAAAGGTGCTGAGCAGGGGGCTGTGGTGAAGAACGGACTGGAAATGCTCATCGCCCAAGCCATTGCCTCGTGGAACTTCTGGCACGAAGACGAACCTCAGTAATGTTCACCCAACGCAAGTTCTATCAAACTCCTAATCCCATCCACCTTGTTTGGGGAGAGTATGGGAAAATGAGTGAGCGAGAGGATGAAACAGCAGGGATGCTCCTGCCATTTAGCACATCGCATGACCGAAGCATTCTTCATGCTCCAACGAACCATTGTTCAATGGCCAACGAATAATGCTTCAAGTGCTTATGAACAATGGTGCGATGTCCCATGAACAATGCGTGCGTTATGACCCTACAAGCACAAAGTTTACAATCGACCATAAATCGTTGTGTACAAACAAGATATGAGGGCTTACGAAGACATGGGGAACATCATTCACACCCTTGGATGAGTCAGCCTGCCACACAGCCTTCCAAAGCGACTTCATCTTTCTTCCTCAGTCTGTACACCTCAAGTGAAAAGGCGATGAATTTTGGTGGAAATAAGAAGACAACCATCTGAAACAAGAAAGGGCGAACGTTTGTTCGCCCTTTCTCCTATATACCATGATGGCATCCTATGATATAGCAGGAAGATTTCCACCTACAACCATTTTCATACCCAATCCTTATAACTCCACATTGAAGTTCCCTTCGGCAGAAGCCGCAGGAGCAGAACTCTCCCCTCTTTCTCCTGCTGATTCGTCATCCTCTTCGCCTCCTTCCCCTTCTTCAGCATCATCAGATGAAGGAGGAGCCACATAAACAGCATTGCCAATATAGTTTTTGCGTGGTATGTCTTCTTTTGCTTCGGGATACTTGCCATGATACTGCGGGAAACGGCTGTCGGACAATACCTTGTCCATGAAATAGCCAAAGATGGGGAGGGCTGTGCGGCTACCTTGTCCAAGTGCTCCCGTGCGGAAATGGATGCAACGGTATTCACCGCCCACCCATGCTCCACCTACAAGGCCTGGAGCACAGCCTACAAACCACGCATCGGAATGGTTGCTGGAAGTACCAGTCTTACCACCCAGCTCGGTGTCGTAATGATGGATGTATTCCCAAAGAGCCTGAGTCGTACCACCAGGCTCGTGCATTCCAGCATAGAGCAGACGTTGCATATAGAATGCAGTCTTATACTTCATGGCCTGTTGGACGGAAGGTTCATCCCTTTCACAATCATAGATGACCTCGCCATTGCGATCAAGCACCTTTGTGACAAGGATTGGCTTTCGTTGCATGCCATCGTTCATCACAGAGGCATAAGCACCCACCAACTCCAAGAGATTGACATCTGACGCTCCAAGTGCCAAGGATGGGGTGGCATCCAACTTGCTCTTAATGCCCATCTTATGGGCTATGTCCACCACATGGTCTATACCTGTGTCCTGTCCGAGCCTCACTGCAATGGTATTGACAGACTGCGCAAAGGCCGACTTGAGCGGAAGGTTGGCTCCTGTGCAATAGCCACTCGAATTGTGAGGAGTCCATGTGGTCATCATGTGGGGGTCGTGTGCATCTGGCACTTGAAGAGAGATGGGCACATCACGATAGGTTGTTGTAGGTGTGATCTCATCGTCATTTTCAAAAGCCGAAGCATAGACAAAGAGTTTGAAAGTAGAACCAGGCTGACGCATGGAAGTCACCTTGTCGTACTTCCAACTGTTGAAGTTCACATCGCCTACCCATGCCCTCACATAACTGGTCTGAGGTTCTATCGCCACAAAGCCACAGTGCATGAACTTGACCATATAGCGAATAGAGTCCATGGTGCTCATCTCCTTCTCCACCAGATGGTTGTCTGAAGCAGGGGCATTATAGTCGAAAACCTTCACCTTGTGGGGCTCATTCATGTATTTGTCGATAGAGTCGGCATTGTCCTCATATTTGGCAGCCAATATCTTGTAGTATTCACTGCGTTTGGCAATGTTCTCAATGAAGTGGGGAATCTCCACTCCTCGCTCATCACGCCAAGGCGACTGACTGCCCCAATGGCTGTTGAAACGCTGCTGGATGGTGCGCATTTGCTTCTGCACAGCCTCCTCCGCATACTTCTGCATGCGTGTGTCGAGAGTGGTGTATATCTTCAATCCATCAGAATAGAGGTCTATGTTGTTTTCCTCACACCAGTCCTCGAGATAATTCTTGATGGCCTCACGGAAGTAGAGCGCACCTCCATCATAGGAATTCTCCACCGTGTAGTTGAGGTTGATCGGTATCAGCATCAACGAGTCTAACTCCTGCTTGGTGAGTTTCTTGTGAGCATACATATTGTTGAGCACCACATTTCTACGCTTAAAACTGTTTTTGGGATTGATTTTAGGGTTATACGTAGTTGTGGCTTTCAACAGACCGACCAACACGGCAGACTGTTCGGCGGTGAGGTTCTGAGGGGTTGTCTTGAAGTAGGTCTTGGCTGCGGTCTTGATGCCATAGGCATTACTGCCAAAATCCACCGTGTTGAGATAGAGCGTAAGGATGTCCTGCTTGCTATACATATTCTCAATCTTGATAGCCGTAATCCACTCCTTCGACTTCATGACCATGATGCCCAAGCCTGGAATCTTGCCCAAAAGTCCTGTGGAGTATTGAGAACGAATCTTGAAGAGGTTCTTCACCAACTGCTGAGTGATGGTGCTTGCGCCACGAGGGTTTCCTTTCACAATATCCTTCATGGCAGAGAAGAGTCCTTGATAGTCGATGCCATGATGCTGGTAGAAGCGTTCATCTTCTGTGCTGATGAGTGCATCTACCACATAAGGAGAAATCTCCTCGAACTGAACAGGGGAACGATTCTCGTTGAAGTATTTTCCAATCAAAACGCTGTCGGCACTATAGATGTAGGAAGCCTCATTGGCGATGGGATTGCGAACTACTTCCATTGTCGGCGACACACCAAAGAGCCACAAGAAGTTCACATCAACTGCTCCCAGATAGAGGAAGAAGAGAGTGACCAAAGTGACAATAGACGTAGCCATTCTCTGATACCATTTACCTTTATACTGGCTCTTGTACCATTGCCAACCATGTTTCAAAAAGGTGGCAATCTTCTTAAATATAGATTTCATTGTCAATTGTTCTATTTCAACTGTTGTTGTGTACGGTGTTTAATAAGGTATCTGTTATTTGTTTGAGCATTTCATCGGCTGTGTGCTTGTCAGCATCCAACCAATGAATCTCTTCATCATGCTTAAACCAGGTCATCTGTTTTTTGGCATACACTCTGGTGTTCTTCTTCATTCTCTCCACAGCCATGGGTAGTTGCCATTCACTTTCCAACACCTTGAACATCTCCTTGTATCCCACAGTATTGAGTGAGTTGAGTGCTTTCAGATGCTCCATGCTCCTCACCTCTTCCAGAAGACCATCGCGCATCATCTGCTCTACTCTCATGTTGATGCGAGCAAAAAGATTTTCCCGTTCACGTCTTAATCCAAATTTCACGATATTGAAAGGTCGTTTCTTCAAAGTATTCGTCCTAAAGGATGTATAGGTCTTGCCTGTCATGTAGCAAATTTCCAAGGCATGCACCACTCTTTTGTGGTTGTGCTTGTCCACTATCTCATAGTATTGAGGGTCTAAGACCTTGAGCTCTGCAAGTAGAGGCTCTAACCCTTCTTCCTCAAAACGTTCCTTAAGCATGGTGCGAGTCTCGTCGTCCACAGTGGGTATATCGTCAATACCTTTTGTCACAGCATCAATATACATCATGCTGCCACCAGAAAGTATTACCTTTTCATGTTCTTGAAAAAGCTGGTCGAGCAACTGTAGCACGTCTTTCTCATATTCGGCAGCACTATAGTACTCGTCCAGTCTGAGCGTATGCACAAAATAATGCTTCACACGCTCCAGGTCTGCTCTTGTGGGTGCAGCAGTACCTATCTCAATATCTTGATAGATCTGACGCGAATCGGCATTGATAATGGGACAGCCCCACCTCTCAGCCAATCGCAGACTCAGTTCCGTTTTGCCCACTCCTGTAGGCCCTAATAAGACAACCAGTGTATTCATCTTATCAGAAATCGCTCCAGATTGTCAGTCTTTAATCCAGCGAATCACTAATGTCAAGTCCCTCCAAGTCAAGTTCATCACTATCGATGGTGTCACCATACATTTCTTCATCCAAAACAGAAGAGGACTCCACTATCGGATTACGAGCAAAGAGTTCATCAAAGTCGAGTGTCTGAACAGGAGCTTCACCCTGTGAACGAGTTACCTTTCCGTTCTTCAGGTTTTCACCCCTAATAATCTTGGAAAGCTCCATGAAGAACATGCGGTCGCCCAGTGGGTCAAACACATAGAGCAGATGCTGCTTCTCATCTTCGAGAAACTCATTCAACTCGGTTTCAGCCATGACATAGTTCTCACCATCTGTATCCATTTCCTCCAGAGTTATTTCTTGTCCCTTCGCCCATCCCTTCTCACAGATGATGAATGAAGTCATCTGATTATCATCATAGCCACAAGACTCAAGAATTAACTTGTGCAGTTCCAGGAACTTGGCATCTGCATCAATCTGAATCTCTCGCATGAAACCCTCCACTTCGTCGGAGATGATAGTAAATTTGTATATCATAGCACAAATGGGGTTAAAAGATTTCTTATCTAATAATACCTCTCTGAGATTGAGTAACGAAATCAACAATATACTGAACTTCCTTACCCATAGGCACTTCTTTCTTGATGGCTTCAATAGCCTCATTGACAGTCATGTTGCACTGATAGATGAGACGATAGGCATTGCTGATGTTATCAATCACTTCACGGCTGAAGCCACGACGACGAAGACCTATAATGTTCAAACCTGCATAAGAGACAGGCTCTCGACCTGCCATCACAAATGGAGGGATATCCTTGCTGGTACGAGTACCACCCTGCACCATCACATAACCACCTATACGACAGAACTGATGCACGAGCACCACAGCAGAAATGATAGCGTTGTCATCCACAATCACCTCACCAGCCAACTTCGTAGAGTTACCCATGATGATGCCACTACCAAACTCACAATCGTGAGCTATATGGGCATTCTCCATGATGAGGTTATTGCTGCCCACCACTGTCTGTCCCTTGCTGGCTGTGCCTCTGTGGATGGTCACATTCTCACGAATCTTGTTTCTATCACCTATCACAACAAACGAATCCTCTCCCTTAAACTTCAGGTCTTGAGGCACAGCACCAATCACTGCACCAGGGAAAAGAGTGTTCTCATTGCCCAGTCTTGTACCATTCAACAAAGTAACACTGTTCATCAACACATTATTATCACCAATCTCTACATTCTTGTCAATGAAGCAGAAAGGAGCGATCTCACAATTCTCTCCTATCTTAGCTTCTGGATCAATGAATGCTAAAGGACTTATCTTTGCCATATTTCTATTATATTATTTGTTCTTTACAACTTGTGCCGTGAACTCAGCCTCTGCTGCTACCGTATCACCCACAAACACAAGACCGCTCATTGTTGCAATACCTCTGCGGAAAGGTCCCATCATCTTGACCTTGAATATCAGCGTGTCACCTGGCACCACCTTATGGCGGAACTTCACACCATCAATTTTCAGGAAGTATGTAGAGTACCTTTCTGGCTCATCAACTGCATTCAACACCAGCAGACCACCTGCCTGTGCCATTGCTTCCACAATCAATACACCAGGCATGACAGGCTCCTCTGGGAAGTGTCCTGTGAAGAAAGGTTCATTGCTGGTCACATTCTTCACAGCAACAATTTCTGGCTCATCCACAGAAATAACCTTGTCCACCAACTGCATTGGATAGCGGTGAGGAAGCAAACTACGAATCTTGTTCACATCCATCAAAGGAGCAACATTAGGATCATATGCAGGGCACTGCACCTCATGCTTCTTGATGTCACGCTTGATTGCGCGCGCGAACTTATTATTAATAGTATGTCCCGGCTTAGTAGCCACAACACGACCAAGAATAGGACGTCCTACCAAAGCAAGGTCACCAATAATGTCAAGCAACTTATGACGTGAAGGCTCATTGTTCCAAGTGAGAGGCTTATGGTTGATGTAGCCCAAACGAGTAGCATCCATATGAGCAATGCCAAGCTTGTCCGCCAGATTATCATAGCGATCCTGTGGCAGTTCCTTCTCGTAAATCACGATGGCATTGTCCAAGTCGCCACCACGAATGAGACCCATATTGAGAAGCGGTTCTATCTCTCTCACAAACACGAATGTGCGAGCAGAAGCAATCTCTTTAGAGAAATCAGCCATATTGTCAAGATTGGCAAACTGATTATCGAGGATCTGTGAGTCAAAAGCAATCTGCGCATTCACACAGAAGTGATCATCAGGTATCAGAATCATGTGTTCACCATTCTCACCCTTGATTTCCATCTTGTGTTTCACCACATAATAATCCTTCTTAGCGTTCTGTTCCTGCAGACCCACCTTTTCTATCGCCTCTACAAAAGGCATTGCACTACCATCCAAGATAGGCATTTCAGGACCATCTAACTGAATCAGGCAGTTGTCGATACCCAAAGCATAAAGGGCCGCCATTGCATGTTCAATGGTGCTCACCTTGACTTCGTCCTTCACGAGGACTGTTCCTCTCTGCGTGTCACCCACCAGATCGGCATTACAATCAATGATTGGCTGACCTTCAACATCTGTTCTTTGAATCTTATAACCGTAGTTCTCTTCAGCAGGATTGAACACGGCTGTAATCATCTGACCTGTGTGCAGTCCTTTGCCTTTCAGTGTGAAAGACTCCTTCAGAGTTAATTGTTTTTGCATTTATTTGTTGTTTTTGAGTTCTTCAATTTCTTTTTTCAGCGCTGCCACCTCCTTCAATAGTTCTGGAAGAGAGTTGAGTGCCGCCATGTTCTTTGCAAACTTCTTGTGCTCAATAGCAGGATAGCCCATGAGAGTGGCACCACCCTTACGAGCCAAATTACCACCAGCCAAACCTGCCTGTGCGCCCATCACCGTGCGGTCACCCACTTGCAGGTGTCCTGCTATACCTACCTGACCAGCAAATACGCACCACTCTCCCACCTTGGAACTACCAGCCACGCCCACCTGAGCAGACATCACTGTGTTCTGACCCACTTCAACATTGTGGGCAATCTGCACAAGGTTATCAAGTTTCACACCCTTGCGAATGATTGTGCTACCCATAGTGGAGCGGTCCACACATGTGTTCGCACCAATCTCCACCTTATCCTCAATGGTCACAATGCCAATCTGCGGAATCTTGTCATAGCCATTAGTTGTAGGGGCAAAGCCGAAACCATCTGAGCCAATCACGCATCCTGCATGCAGGATACATTCTTTACCCACAATGCAGTCATGATAAATCACAGCATTGCTATAAATCTCCGTGCCCTTTCCCACCTTTGCATTTCTGCCTATGGTCACATGAGGGTGAAGCACTACACCATCACCTATCTCCACATTCTCACCAATTGCCACAAATGGGCCAATATAGCAATCCTTACCTATTTTGGCAGAAGGATCAATGAATGCTAAGGAATCAACACCCACACGCTTCTGCTGCATGCTCTGATATAGCTGCAGGAGTTTAGCCACAGACTCGTATGCATTTTTCACACGAACCAATGTGGCCTTCACTTCTTGTGAGGGTTTGAAATCTTCATTTACGAGCACAATAGTTGATTGTGTCTCATAAATATAATGTTCATACTGAGGGTTTGCTAAAAAAGAAAGTGCACCTTCCGTGCCTTCTTCTATTTTCGCAAATGTACTAATCGCAGCTTGAGGATTACCATCTACGGTTCCACCAGTAAAGCCTGCTATTTGTTGTGCGGTAAAAACCATCTAATGAGTTTTAATTACGTAATATGTTTGCAAATTTAGGAAAGATTTTCGACATACAGTCATAATATCATGTTTTTTCCTTACCTTTGCAACATAAAATCAACAAATCGAATAAAAAACATACTAAAATGACCATCGACAACAAGCAGAGATACATGATGCGTGGAGTCAGTGCTGCCAAAGAAGACGTGCACAACGCTATCAAGAATATAGATAAAGGTATCTTCCCACAGGCTTTCTGTAAAATCATTCCTGACATTTTGGGTGGTGACCCCGAATATTGCAATATCATGCATGCAGACGGAGCAGGCACGAAGTCCAGCCTTGCCTACATGTATTGGAAAGAGACGGGCGACATCTCTGTATGGAAAGGCATTGCACAAGATGCACTCATCATGAACACCGACGACCTTCTTTGTGTAGGCGCAGTGGACAACATTCTCGTATCATCCACGATTGGTCGTAACAAGAGCCTCATTCCTGGCGAAGTCATCTCAGCCATCATCAATGGCACAGACGAACTCCTTGCCGAGATGCGCAAGATGGGAGTGGGCATCTACGCTACAGGTGGTGAAACTGCTGATGTGGGCGACCTTGTACGCACCATCATTGTAGATTCCACAGTCACCTGCCGCATGAAGCGCAGTGACGTTATCGACAATGCCAACATCCGCCCTGGCGATGTCATCGTGGGTCTTTCCTCTTGCGGTCAAGCCACCTATGAGAAAGAATACAATGGCGGTATGGGCAGCAATGGACTCACCTCCGCCCGTCATGATGTCTTTGCGAAATATCTTGCTGAGAAATATCCAGAGTCTTTCGACAAGGCTGTGCCAGACGAACTCGTTTATTCAGGTTCATACAAGCTTACTGATCCAGTGGAAGGCGCACCCGTCAATGCAGGCAAACTTGTGCTATCTCCTACCCGCACCTACGCTCCTGTCGTGAAGAAGATCCTTGATGAGATGCGTGCCGACATCCACGGCATGGTACACTGCACAGGTGGTGCACAGACCAAAGTTCTTCACTTTGTGGGCGACAACTGCCGTGTCATCAAAGACAACATGTTCCCTGTTCCTCCACTCTTCAAAGTCATAGCACAAGAGTCAGGCACCGACTGGGCTGAGATGTACAATGTGTTCAACATGGGTCACCGCCTTGAGGTGTATCTTTCTCCCGAAAACGCAGAGAAAGTCATCTCTATCAGCAAGTCATTCAATATCGATGCACAGATTGTGGGTCACATAGAGGAAGGCAAGAAGTCACTCACCATCAAATCCGAATTCGGAACATTTAATTATTAATGGAAATACTGGAGAAACTGGAAGGATTGATTCCTCGCTTTGAGGAGGTATCAACACTCATCACCGACCCTCATGTCATTGCCGACCAAAAGAGGTACGTGCAATTGACCAAAGAATACAAGAACCTTGAGGACATCATGAATGCCCGCAAGCAATACATTGCCACTGTCAAGGGCATTGAAGAAGCAAAGGAACTCATCACCTTGGAGGATGATCCTGAAATGAAGGAGATAGCACGCGAGGAATTAGCAGCCAACGAGAAGCGTCTTCCAATTCTGGAAGAGGAAATCAAACTTCTTCTCATCCCTGCCGACCCAGAAGACAGCAAGAACGTCACCCTCGAAATTCGTGGTGGCACAGGAGGAGACGAGGCGGCTCTATTTGCTGGCGACCTCTTCCGCATGTATAGTAAATACTGCGAGACCAAGGGTTGGCATCTCACCATATCATCCTTCTCTGAAGGTGCCGCAGGTGGCTACAAGGAAATTGTGGCTAACATCACAGGCGAAAACGTGTATGGCACGATGAAATATGAATCAGGCGTACACCGTGTGCAACGTGTTCCTGTCACGGAGACTCAAGGTCGTGTGCACACCTCTGCATCTACAGTGGCAGTGCTCCCCGAGGCAGAACCATTTGATGTGCAGATCAATGAAGGTGAAGTCAAATGGGACACCTTCCGAAGTCAAGGAGCAGGTGGTCAGAATGTAAACAAGGTTGAGTCCGGCGTGCGTGCCCGTTACATGTGGAAGAACCCCAGCACTGGCGAGACAGAAGAGATTCTTGTGGAATGTACAGAGACACGCGACCAGCCCAAGAACAAGGAGCGTGCTCTTGCTCGTCTGCGCACCTACATCTACGACCGTGAGCATCAGAAGTACATCGACGATATTGCTTCTCGACGCAAGACCCTTGTATCCACAGGCGACCGATCTGCAAAGATACGCACCTACAACTATCCTCAGGGGCGCATCACCGACCACCGCATCAACTACACCATCTACAACCTCGCTGCTTTCATGGATGGCAACATCCAGGACTGCATCGACCACCTTATCGTGGCTGAGAATGCTGAGAGGCTGAAAGAAGCAGAACTCTAATTCACCTTCAATAGGGAGGCAGAACTCTAATCCACTATCATATGATGAAACTATCGTCAGCCCCGCAGGCCATCATCAAGGCTTTCCGCATGTGCGCCATGCGTTTTCCTGCACCATCCCTTTTCGTCACATCCTTGTCTGCATTCCTCATCTTCTGTCTGATAGACGAGGGTCAATCACTCAGCGACAAGGCTATTGGTGTCACCTCCTACTTCCTGTCGATAGCCTTTCTGCTGTCGCTCACCATACAGCTATGGGCTGAGGAGGGTGTCAGCAAGCGCACCGCAACCATTGTCTTCATTGTATCACATGCCATCCTGCTGGCAGACTCCATCTACCTGCATTATGCACTTGACGCAAGACAAACCAACTATGAGTTGCTGATAGCACATGCTGCGACCACATTTGCGTTGCTCCTGTCCATCTTCTTCCTTTCATTTCTGAAGGAGAAAGACAATATCGCCTCATGGAACTTTGCAATGAACTTGATTGCAAACGGTGTCATCTGCTTGGTTGTAGGACTCATCATGTGGGGAGGCACAAGCATACTGCTCGTGTCGCTCCAAGTACTGTTCGATATAGATTTCGACGGAAAATGGTATGGAGTGCTTGGTGTGCTGACCACCCTCTTGCTGTCGTCATGGCTGCTTATCGGTCGCATTCCAGAGGGAGAAAGGAAGTATGACCGCAAACCTCTTGATTCCAATTTCCTCAATGCAGTCATCCGATTTCTGTTCCTTCCGCTTGTAGGGCTATACATCATCGTGCTCTACATCTATGCAGCCCGCATCCTCGTGCGCTGGGAACTGCCATCAGGTGGAGTCTCCCTGCTCGTCGTGACCTCTATGATAGGGCTTATCATCATCGAGTTTGGACTGTACCCCATCCGCAAACTGAGTAAGAAGAACGCAGACCACTTCATTGCCCGCTACCTTCCACTTGCCATTTTGCCACTGTTGCTACTCATGACAATCGGCATCATACGACGTTTCAACGACTATGGCATTACCATCAACCGACTCTACATCATCACACTCAACATCTGGTTCTACTTTGTCTGCATCGTGCTTTTCATCACAAAAGCCAAGCGCATCAACTGGATTACCATCTCATTTGCCATCATCTTCCTACTCACATCATCCTTTCCCATCAACTATACCAGCATCACAAGAAACTACCTGCACAGCAGTATTTCCCATCGTTTGGAAGGAAAGAAACTTCCACTCAATATAGAGCAATACGAAAATATGATTCACACTCTTCCCAAAGAGAAAGCCATCACGCTAAATGAACAGTTGCTCTACCTACAGGAGGCCTTCGGGTCTGACGCCTCCAAACAATATGTGAAGGATAAAAACAACTACGTGTCTTTCTACAGTTACAAATTTGAGTTGGAGGAAGACACAGTAATGGTAGAGGAAATTGGCACATACTACCGATCTGAGAATGACTTTTTCATCGACTTTCCAGAAGGCTACAACCGATACATCAGGTGCTCTTTCCAAAGCATAGAAATCCAGAAGAATCAGAAGATGGTGAAACTTGCGCCTACGGAGAATGACCTGGTGACAGACACCTTCCTCATCAGCACCGACACGTTGAAAGCCTACGGGAACAAAGCGGATGGATCCATAATGCCCCCCATTATGTTCCATTCCAAGAGTGGCAAAAACCTTTTCTATGCCACCTACTTCGATATGAGCTCCACCCAACTCGACATTGACGGTTTTGTGTTACAAAAGAAATAGAACTCAATTATCAATAACATTTCATTTCACAATATGACTCGCAAAGAACTCATCGAACAGATTTTCGAGAAGAAGACCTTCCTCTGTGTAGGCCTCGACACCGATATTAAGAAAATACCAGAACACCTCTTGAAGGAAGATGACCCCATCTTTGCCTTCAACAAGGCGATTATCGATGCTACCGCACCCTACTGCGTTTCCTACAAGCCCAACCTCGCTTTCTATGAGAGCATGGGTGTGAAGGGATGGATCTCCTTTGAGAAGACCATCACCTACCTCAACGAGAACTACCCCAAGCATTTCATCATTGCTGACGCCAAGCGTGGTGACATCGGCAACACATCTGCCATGTATGCCCGCACCTTCTTTGAGGAAATCAACCTCGATGCACTCACAGTTGCGCCCTACATGGGTGAGGACAGCGTCACTCCATTCCTCCAATACCCAGGCAAGTGGGTCATCCTTCTGGCTCTCACCTCCAACAAGGGCAGCCACGACTTCCAACTCACCGCTGATGCCGAGGGAGAACGCCTCTTCGAGAAAGTGCTCCGCAAGAGCCAAGAATGGGGCAACGACGAGAACATGATGTATGTGGTAGGTGCTACACAGGGAAAGATGTTTGAGGACATCCGCAAGATAGCCCCCACTCATTTCCTTCTCGTGCCAGGCATTGGCGCACAGGGTGGCAGCCTTGAAGAGGTCTGCAAATATGGCATGACCAAGGATTGCGGTCTCCTTGTCAATTCTTCTCGCGCCATCATCTATGCCGACAAGACAGAAAACTTTGCCACTGTTGCTGGTCAGGAAGCAAAGAAAGTAGCCGACCAAATGGCTACACTGCTATAAGTGAAAAGCGAATGGCGAACAGTGAGAAATCCATATTGCCGATAAGAACGCAGAAAGCATTCGCTTTTCATCTCATTGACAAATGGAAACATAGATTTTTCACCGTTCACCATTCACTTCTCACTCAAAACAAAGCTAACCATGACATCCAAAATCATCAATGATCCGGTATTTGGCTTCATCCGTGTTCCACGAGGTCTGCTCTTAGACATCGTGAGACACCCTGCCTTCTATCGCCTCAGCCGCATCAAGCAGTTGGGAGGTGCCAACATCGTCTATCCAGGCGCACAGCACACCCGCCTACAGCATTCCCTTGGGGCTTTCCACCTCATGGGCAATGCCATCCGCTCTTTGCAGGAAAAGGGTGCTTTCATTTTTGACAGTGAGGCTGAAGCCGTTCAGGCGGCTATCCTGTTGCACGACATCGGGCATGGCCCTTTCAGCCACGTGCTTGAATACACGCTCATCAGTGGTGTCAGCCACGAAGACATATCCCTGATGGTGATGGAGCGGATGAATGAGGAGATGCGCGGACAACTCTCGCTCGCCATCAAGATATTCAAGGATGAATACCCCAAGCGGTTTCTCCATCAACTCATCTCTTCCCAACTCGACATGGATCGCCTTGACTACCTCAAGCGCGATGCCTTCTTCACTGGGGTGAACGAGGCCAATATCGGCTCATCACGCATCATCGACATGCTCGACATGGCGGATGATCAGTTGGTTGTGGACAAGAAAGGGCTCTATTCCATAGAGAACTATCTCGTGTGTCGCCGCCTCATGTATTGGCAGGTATATCTCCACAAGACTTCTGTGGCAGCAGAACATGTCATGATCAATGCACTCACACGTGCCAAGCAACTTGCTTGTCAGGGGGAAGACCTCTTCTGTTCGCCCGCCCTCCGATTCTTCCTCTATCAGCAGATAGACCGCAAGACCTTTTTCAGCAACCCCGAATGTCTGAAACAATATCTGCAACTCGACGACAACGACATCTGGTCTGCCCTCAAGACATGGTGCAATCATCCCGACCCCGTGCTATCGCTCCTCAGTTCCGACTTCATCAACCGTCGCATCTTCAAGGTTGAGATGAGCGACGAACCAGTCAGCGAGGAGCGCAAACAAGCCAAACTTCAGGAACTCTCCGAGCATTTCCACATCTCTATCGAAGATGCCAGCCTTCTCATCTCCTGCATTGAGGTGGGCAAAGACATGTATTCCCTCGACGACGACCTCATCGAGATTCGCTTCAACGATGGCTCCACTCGTGAACTGACCGAAGCAAGCGACATGCTCAATACCTCCCTTGCATCCAAGAAGGTTCGCAAACATTATTTCTGCTATCAACGTCTATATAAAGCATAGGGCACCAATGTGCCTGTGTCGCCAACCGCTTTGCGTCTATGAGGTGCAAGCAGAGGCTATACCAATGAAAGCACACCACTGGCACTCCGCCCTTCCCTCTTCTGGACTCGCCGAACCCAGGCCTGCAATGTCCTTCTGTTGGATGGACGATTCCCTCTTATGACCATCATTCATGAAAACATCTGCTCTTTCTCCTCCGAACAGTCCATTGGAGAGGGTAAGTAAAACCCATGCAGGAAAGAGTGGAAGCAACTGGGCTTTTCTGACCATTTGGGACTTCTGATGAATGAACCATGCTACAAGTGGCCATGAACAATGCTGCGATGGTCAATGAATAATGTTGCAAGTGCCAACGAACCATACTGCGATGACCAACGAACCATGCGTGCGTTTTCGTCCCAACAGCGCACACCTGTTATTGCACCGATAATACACTCAATCACAATAAGATATACACATTCTTCTATTCCTTCGGAATCATCACATCACTCTTGGTTGAGCCGACTGGAGAAAAGACTTGTCAGAATCGCTTCAGCATTCTTCCATCTCACACAAATTTCGGATGTTTCCCCTGCTAATTTTTCAAGAAAATGGGAAGGAAAGAGCATGGACAAATAAGCGCACGAAGGAGACCGTGACAAAAATCCATCCATCAATTCTTTGGTCATATAGAAAAAAACACCTATCTTTGTGGTCGATAAACTCACTGCATTCTACACAAACAGAATATCTAACCACAACATTTATACGACAATGAAGAAAACTTTTTTGATCATCAGTGCTTTCTGCAGTCTGTCTATGGCGATGGCTCAGCAGAACTATGAGATGGGCAAACCGAATGATTCCAATTACGATTATTTGAAGGACTATAGTCCTCTCAAGGAATACATCGACTACTCAAAGTATCCAAACTTCAGACTGGGCCTTGCCATTGGTGCCAATGACTATCTGAACAATGCCACCGTGAGGAAGGTGTCTAATGAGTACTTCACAGAGACCGTACCGGGCAACTGCATGAAGATGGGAAGCGTGGTGAACAGCAATGGTGACATGAACTTCGATCTGGTCAAGCGATATGTCAATGCGGCTTATGCGGCAGGGCTGAATGTGTATGGACACACGCTGGCATGGCACTCTCAACAGCCTATTGGCTGGCTCAAGAGCCTGCTCAAAGATAAACCAGCAGAGGATCTGACATCAGGCGATGTAAAGGTAGGAGTGGAGGTGTCGCGCAAGGACTTCCGCACCACTCAGAACGTGGGCTGGACTGCCGACAAGACACAGTATGGCTTCTCGCTCAACTTTAGCAACACTGATGGACTGAACATCCACACTACCAAGCAGGTGAACTCTTGGGAGGTTCAGTTTGTGGCATTTAGCGACCTCGGCCTGACAAAGGGAAAGACCTACAAGATGAAGATGATGATCAAGGGATCGAAAGCGGGAAAACTCCACACCAAGGTGGGCGACTGGAGCACAGGCAAGACTGCCGACATCTCCTTTACCACTGAATGGAAAGAGGTGGAGCAAACCTATGCCAGCATTCCAAGCAGTGACTTCCTGCTCCTGCAATGCGGCGATTTTGTAGGTGACATCTATATCCGCACCATTTCCTTTGAGGAAGAGAAGTGGGCAAAGAACGTGACTGAAGACCGCCGCTGTCTGGCAATCCATGCCACAGAGAAGCAATCAGAGGTTTGGGACAACCAGTTCTGGCTCGTGCCAGGCTCGTTTGCCGCCAATGCCAAGTATGAATTGAGCATGGACATACGTGCTGACAAGGCCGCAACGACCTCTACTCAGATTCACAATGACCCAAGCAACTATGTAGGTAATGGTATAGGCAACATCAATTTCACCACAGAGTGGAAGACCATCAACCTCTCTGGCACACTGACCTCTGCGGGCAAGTCCATCGCCTTCAACCTGAGCGAGTTGGCTGATGAGAACACATACTACTTCGACAACATCAGTCTCAAGGTCAATGGCATTGAGAAGATAAAGAATGGTGACCTTGAAGGCACAGATGTCAGTTCCTTTGCTGCCAAAGAATACTCCAAGGGTGTAGAAGCTCCCGAGATTGCCACCAGTATCTCCTACTTATATATGCCAACCTCTACCCCACTCACTCCGCAGGAGCAACATGACACTCTCGTCTATGCTATGGACAAGTGGATCAAGGGCATGATGCAGGCGTGCAACGGCAAGGTGAAGGCTTGGGATGTGGTCAATGAGGCCATCTCCGGCGGTGGCAATGACGGACAGGGCAACTATACCCTGCAACACTCTTCAGGCTATGTGCCAGGTGCTACCACATGGGATGTAGGTGGTGATGCCTTCTATTGGCAAGACTACATGGGCGACCTGGAATATGTGCGTCAGGCTGTTCGCTTGGCTCGCAAGTACGGTCCAGAAGACCTCAAGCTTTTCATCAACGACTATAATCTGGAAAGTGACTGGGATAGCAACAAGAAAGTGAAGTCTCTCATCAACTGGATCAAGAAGTGGGAGGCTGATGGAGAGACCAAGATTGACGGCATAGGCACTCAGATGCACATCTCCTGCTACATGAATGAGACCACTCAGGCAAACAAGAAGAGAGCCATCACCAATATGTTCAAACTCATGGCTCAGACAGGCAAACTGGTTCGTGTCAGCGAGTTCGACATGGGAATGGTAGATGCCAACGGCAAGGATGTGCCTACTGACCAGATGACTGAGGTCATGCACAAGCGCATGGCAAACTACTATGAATGGATTCTCAAGCAGTATCTGACTCTCATCCCAGCAGACCAGCAATGGGGTTTCTGCCAGTGGTGTGCCACCGACTCTCCATCCAACAGTGGTTGGCGTGCCAACACTCCTGTCGGCATCTGGGCTTTGAACTACGCTTACCGCAAGCATATCTATGCAGGTGTTGTGCGTGGTCTGGGCGGTGTGCTTACAGGTCTTGACGAGATTGAGGTGAACCAACCTACCACTACCGAGGAGGTGATCTTCAACCTGCAAGGGCAACGCATGCAGGCTGAATATGACGAACTTCCTGCAGGCATCTACATTGTGAACGGCAAGAAAGTGATGAAGAAATAAAATAATTGGGTGTGGCAAGTTTGTCACACCCAATTATTTTCTAAAGAACTTCACCTTTTTCCCTCAAACTACTATATGGTTTGTGAGCTGAAACTATATGGTTTCTACTGAGAATACTATATGGTTGCCACTTAGCAACCATATATCTGCTGAGCAGGAGATATACCTGTTTGATTGCCTCCGCATTTTACTTTTTAGACCTTAGCACCTTTGAGGTGTGTGGTTAGGGGTGGGCAGACCTGTATATCCCAAACGCATGTGGTTGAGCATGCGACACCCTACCCATCAAGGTGAGCGGAGTGACGCTTGCAATGGCATATCCTTTGAAGCCACAAAAAACAAAAGGAGGTCTTCCATCTGGAAGACCTCCTTCATCATATAATCTGTGATTGATTACTTGTTGAGTGCGAGAGAAACATTAACGGCACATGCCACTGTGCAACCTACCATTGGGTTGTTGCCAATGCCGAGGAAGCCCATCATCTCTACGTGAGCAGGAACTGAAGAAGAACCTGCAAACTGAGCGTCAGAGTGCATGCGACCGAGGGTGTCTGTCATACCGTAAGATGCTGGACCAGCAGCCATGTTGTCTGGGTGGAGTGTACGACCTGTACCACCACCTGATGCTACTGAGAAGTATGGCTTACCAGCAAGGATGCGCTCCTTCTTGTAAGTGCCTGCTACTGGATGCTGGAAACGAGTTGGGTTTGTAGAGTTACCTGTGATGGATACATCCACATTCTCCTTCCAGAGGATAGCCACACCTTCGCGCACGTCATCTGCACCGTAGCAGTTCACCTTAGCACGTGAGCCGTCAGAGTATGCCTTTGTCTTCACCACCTCAAGTTCGCCTGTGAAGTAGTTGAACTTGGTCTGAACATAGGTGAAGCCGTTGATACGAGAGATGATCATGGCTGCGTCCTTGCCAAGACCGTTGAGGATACAACGGAGTGGCTTCTGGCGCACCTTGTTTGCCATCTCTGCAATCTTGATAGCACCTTCTGCTGCAGCGAATGACTCGTGACCTGCAAGGAAAGCGAAGCACTCTGTCTCTTCACGGAGAAGACGGGCAGCAAGGTTGCCATGACCTATACCTACATTACGGTCATCAGCCACAGAGCCTGGGATGCAGAATGCCTGAAGACCAATACCGATAGCCTCAGCTGCGTCTGCAGCGTTCTTGCAGCCCTTCTTGATAGCGATGGCTGTGCCTACCACGTAAGCCCACTTTGCATTTTCAAAGCAGATACGCTGAGTCTCTTCGCAAGTCATGTATGGATCGAGACCTGCCTTTTCGCAGATTTCGTTAGCCTCTTCGATAGAGGAAATGCCGTTCTCCTTGAGAGCAGCAAGTATCTGCTGCATGCGGCGGTCTTGTGATTCGAATTTAACTTCTCTAATCATAGTCTTTTTCCTCCTTTATTATTCTTTACGTGGGTCAATAGATTTAACAACTCCCTGCTCTGGCTTTGTGCGGCCGTAAGTGCCTGTGACGTTCTTGATAGCCTCATTTGCGTCCATGCCCTTCTTGATAGCCTCCATGAACTTGCCCATGTGGACATATTCATAGCCGCACACCTCGTTGTCCTCATCAAGGAACATCTTTGTGATGTAGCCTTCTGTGAGCTGGAGGTAGCGTGTGCCCTTGAGCTTTGTGCCATAGAGTGTGCCGCACTGAGAAACGAGTCCCTTGCCGAGGTCTTCAAGACCTGCACCAATCACGAGACCGCCCTCTGAGAATGCAGACTGTGTACGACCGTAAACAATCTGGAGGAAGAGTTCGCGCATAGCAGTGTTGATAGCGTCGCATACAAGGTCTGTGTTCAGAGCCTCAAGGATGGTCTTGCCTGGGAGGATTTCAGATGCCATAGCGGCAGAGTGAGTCATACCTGAGCAACCGATAGTCTCAACGAGACATTCCTCAATGATGCCTTCCTTCACGTTGAGAGAAAGCTTGCAGCAACCCTGCTGAGGTGCACACCAACCAATACCGTGTGTCATACCAGAGATGTCCTTGATCTCCTTGGCCTGAATCCACTTTCCTTCTTCTGGAATTGGAGCTGGTCCGTGGTTAGGACCTTTGGCCACACAGCACATTTCCTGTACTTCTTTTGAATAAACCATATTTGTAAACCAAATTTATTAATTAATAAAATGTGTGTTTTCTTCTCTTTCGAGGTGCAAAATTACTAAAATAAAATAGAAAGGCCGACTATTTCATGAAAAACTTTCTTAATGGTGCTGTTTTTTTTACTCTGTAGAGGAAAATCATGCAACTTTGTCGCATAGGCCTTTCGCAACTCATTATGATTTCGGCAATTAAACATCCGCCAAAGAGGTCAGACTATTGCGGAGAGATGGCTTCAAGAATTCTCATGAAAAACATCAAGGAAAAACTAAAAATTAAGCCTCTTTTCATCTCGAAAGCGTCTCGAAGGCATCTCGAAGGCATCTCGAAGGATGATAGAAGCAAAAGGCACTTCCCCCAAGAGTGTTCTTGAAGAAATTTCCACAGGCAAGTCTTTTTCAATGGAAGGACATCTTTTGCTGTCGGAAGACACTTCTTCATGACTTCCTTTCTGCAAAATGATTTCACATCATCCCCTGCAAACAGAGTGTTGATGACCAAAAAGCAGAGCCACACACTTTTTTCTGCTTCTATTTGGTCTTTTTCACAATTATTATTAACTTTGTAGCCAAATTTACAAGACGACCCAGAAGATACCTTCTGAGCAATGAAACCAAAGCCATTGTCATGAACAAAAGAACTAATAGAAGAGAGAAACCTGTGGGGCAAAAGAAAGCACCATTGGCGCAGGCCGCACCAGAAAAGGGAACGAACGGGATGAAGCCTTCCTCTAAGGGAAATGACACAAACAAGAAGTCGGGAAAAACAATTGTCACAAAGGGACTGCCCATTGTCATAGCCGTTGCGGCCACTGTGACTGTGGCTCTGTTGGGTGTTCACTACCTCATCACGCTCAATAGCGATGTGCTCTTCACAGCACAATCCCTCAGTTTCTTCACCTCAGACCGCTCTTTCATCGACACATGCATGCACTATCCCGGAGGCTTCATCAGTTGGGTTGCGGCATTCCTCACCCAATTCTTCTATCATCCAGCACTTGGTTCGGGCATCATCATTGCTCTCTGGATTCTATCCATGTGGCTGAGCAAGTATGCATTTAAGGTGAAAGCCGTCTGGATGGGTGTTTTGGCAATACCTGTCCTGTGTCTTTTGGTCAGCACGATTGACACAGGCTACTGGATCTACTACATCAAGCAGACTGGCTATTTCTTCTATGGCACAGTGGGCTATCTGTTCTCCATGCTCTTGACCTTGTTTTTCTCTTTCTTCAAGAAAAAGACAGACCGCATCATTGTCATGGCACTTATAGTTGCCACCTATCCTTTTTTAGGATGGTATGCGCTCCTCACACTGCTCTACATCTGCCTTCTCTCCATTTCCAGAATCAAAGCGGACGACTCGCTCTTCAGCAAAATAGTCATTCCTGCTGTTCCTTTGGTGCTGATCGGCATCATCCCACTCCTCTGCTACAATCTCTACACAAGCATTCGCATAGAAGACATGTGGACAGTGGGGCTCTACATCTTTGCAGACAGCCCGATTGTGACCTTCTCACGCACCGTTCCTTTCATCATCATGGCCGCTGTGCCACTGGTGTTCCCTTTCTTGTCTAAACTCGACCAGGGCAAACGTGACTTGGCATGGTGTGGCGCAGTGATAAGCATTGCTGCTTTGGTGGGTTCATACATGTGGCTGGAAAAGCGCAACTTCACCGACCACAACTATCAGGCAGCCATGCGAATGTATAAAGCCATGGACGAGCAAGACTGGGACAAGGCACTCAACGAGATGGCGAGCCTGCCTGGCGATGCACCTCGTGAGATGGTGATCATGAAGAATGTGGCCTTGCTCAATAAAGGCACTATCGGCAACGAAATGTTTAAGTACAACAATATGGGCAAGATGCCAGAGAACGACTTTGACACCCTGTTTGTACACATGGTGCAGACAGCAGCCCCACTCATCTACTACTATCACGGAAAGACTAATTTCTCCACTCGCTGGAGCATTGAGAACAGCGTGGAGTACGGTTATAGTTACCGCAATCTGAAGAACTTGGCTCGTTGTGCCCTGATAGATGGAGAAATGGAAATGGCTAAACGCTATCTGACCATTCTGCAAAACACACTCTACTACAGAGCGTGGGCAGAACACCTGTTGCCAATCACAGAGAATCCAGAACTCATCAAGAAGTATCCCGAGTTTGACTCCGTGCGTGAATTGCGTGACAACATGGGCACAGCACTGGATGGCGATGACGGATTGTGCGAGATGTACTTGATCAACTATTTCAGCCACACCATGAACAAAGACAGCAAACTCCTGCAAGAGTACACGCTTGCCTATGCTTTGATACAGAAAGACATACAACTCTTCTGGCAACGCTTCATGCTCTATGCCCAACTTCACAGTGGCGAGCCTATGCCAGACCACTATCAGGAGGCAGCCCTCCTCTATGGCAGTCTGGAACCAGAAAGCATGGACATTTCCAGCATGCCTTTCCGTCCAGAGGTAAGAGAGAGCTATCAGGGCTTCCAACAGATGTCACATCAGTTGCTCGCATCGGGCATGGATGCAAAAGCTGTGGGTGAGGCCATGAAGGTTTCCTACGGACACACCTTCTATTGGTTCTACTTCTTCTGTAGAGACATTCATTCTTACTAATATAAGTACCAAGTACCCAAACAAGAGTCTATTGACATGGAGAAGAAAGATTCTCCGATTCTTGACAAACAAAAAAAAGAAAACAACTACATCAGATATGAAACTGAAAAAAATCTTATCCTTGACTGCACTCGTTGCCTTGCTGGCATCATGCACACATCCTACCGTACCTACTGACGCACAGGCAGAATCACGACTGCCAAGAATCTTTCCTGACTACACAGAAGTGACCATCCCATGCAACATCAGTCCAATGAACTTCTCTGTGCAGGAAGGTGCAAGCGAGGTGGTGGCTCGATTGTCATTCCCTGGTGGAGAATACACTTATGGCGAAGGGCAGAAAGTGCAGATTGACGAGCAGGAATGGCAAGAAATCCTCAAGGCGTCAATAGAAAAGAGCATCAAGGTGGAGGTGTATGCCAAAATTGGCGACACATGGAAAAGTTATAAGCCGTTCAACATCTATGTAGCCCCCGACTCTATTGATTCCTATATCTCTTATCGTGTCATCCAGCCATCTTATGTGGCCTACGAGAAATTGAGCATCAACCAGCTCAACCTCACCAATTTTGATGAGCGTGAGATATACAACAACATGTCTGTCAGCACCGAAGATATGGGCCAGTGCATCAACTGCCACTCCTACAAGAACTACAAGACCGACAACATGCTCTTCCACATGCGACAAGGCTTTGGTGGCACAATGATTGTGTCAAATGGAGAACTCAAGAAGGTGGATCTGAAAACAGCAGAGACACTGAGTGCAGGAGTGTATCCAGCATGGCATCCCACAGCCAACCTCATCGCTTTCTCTACCAACAAGACAGGTCAGTCTTTCCACACCAAAGATGCCAACAAGATTGAGGTGCAGGACACTGAGAGTGATTTGATTCTCTATGATGTGGAAAAGAATGAGGTGCGCAACATCGTGGAACTTGACGACGAACTGGAAGTCTTCCCTACCTGGACTCCCGATGGCAAGAAACTTTACTTCTGTTCAGCACATTTCGAATATCACAATGACAGCATTGAGAAGTCTGCCGAAATGATTCTGCGCTACAAGGAGGTGAAATATAGCCTCTACTCTATCGACTTTGACCCGAAGACCAAAGAGTTCAGCAATCTGCAGATGGTGTATGATGCAGCATCCGACTCCATCAATGCAAGCGTGTCCTTGCCTCGTGTAAGCCCTGATGGCAAACATGTCCTCTTTGCCCAAGGCGAATACGGATGCTTCCATGTATGGCATAACGATGCGGACATCTATATGCTGAACACGCAAACCAACAAGGTGAAGAAACTTGATGCCATCAACAGCCCTCGTTCTGAGAGTTACCCCAGTTGGTCGAGCAACGGTCGTTGGATCATGGTTGCTTCTCGCCGTGATGATGGCAACTACACACGTCCCTACATCGCCTACTTTGATCGTCAGGGCAAGGCACACAAGCCATTCCTCATTCCTCAGAAAGATCCAAACTTCTACACCTTCTTCCTTCGTTCCTTCAACCGACCTGAGTTCATGATTGAGCCTGTCTCCATCACACCTCAGCAGTTTGCCACCAAGGCAAAGGAAGACGCTGTTCCAGCCCAATAGCACAACATATTTAGACGTGACACAGAGCTTCAGCCCATGAAGAAAAACTTGAAGATACAAATTAAATATATCTACCTCATCCTGTTCATCACCGCAGCATATATTTTGTTGCCGGTGATGAATGGTGATTATCTATACACCATCCAAGACAATAGTGTGTTTATTGGTGGCAGTACATTCATGAAAGACCTGATGGGAAGAGAAGGAGGCTGGCTGTCCTGGTGCTCCTGCTATCTCACCCAGTTCTTCTACCACCCTTGGCTGGGTAGCACAATCCTCATTCTCCTGTGGTCAGCCACCTTCCTCATGCTCGTCCGTGCTTTCCGCATCAGTAGCAAATGGAGTTTTCTGGCCTTGCTCCCACAACTATTTTTTCTCTTCGAACTACTTGACTACGGATATTGGCTCTATTACTCCAAGACCATTGGATGGGCTTTCAACCACACCCTGCTTTTCTTCTTCATCACCCTGGCAGCCACACTTCTCATAGGCACTCTGCGACCGATGAACATATTCCAGAAAAAAGTAGTGGCAAGAACAATGGAAGGCATAAGTTTTGTCCTCATGTTTGTCTTGGGCACATGGCTCTTGGGGTCTTGGAAATTCTTTCACCATCCAAGCGAGTTCACTATAACCATGAGCGATGCCAACTTCAAGCACGAAATGAGGATGTATCGCGCCCTCGACGAGTTCCGCTTCGACGATGTACTGAATGAGTATGAAAGTATCCAGGAGACACCTACTAACCTTATGGTGCTCTACAAGAATATTGCCCTGATGCACACGGGTCAGATGGACAAGATGTTCGCCACAGGCAACTGTGGCATCAAGCCAGAGCCCGATGATTCCATCAAACTGAGAACATCTCAGTTAGGTGCTCCTCTCATCTATTATCTCTTTGGACACATCAACTATGCCTACCGTTGGGCTTTTGAGAATTCTGTTCAGTACCGTCTCAGTTTCCGCAACTTGAAGATGATGGCTGTCTGTGCCATCTTCAATAAAGACTTTGATGTGGCCGCTAAATACCTCACCATGCTCAAGACCAGTGCTTATTATCGTCAATGGGCATTTGAACATGAGGCATGGATGCTCAACAGCACAAAATTCGTTCAGAGCAAGGACTATGAGATTGTCACCTCTGTGCTCAACGACCAAGCCAATCTCTTAGATGGTGATGACGGTCTCTGCCAACGCTATCTGCTCGAATTCTTCTCCGATCTTGAACACCCCAACACACCTCTTTTAGAGGATGTGTGTCTCTGCATGTCACTGTGGTCAAAGGACTACTACACCTTTGCGCTCCACTTCTATGACTATGTAAATAAACATCCCAATCGCCCCATTCCCGAACTCTATCAAGAGGGAGCCATTTTGCAGCGTGATGCAGAGGAGTCACCCATCGACCTCAGTGGTTTCATGTTTGATGAAATCGTGAATGAGAAATACAAGAGTTTTGCCATCGACTACTTCAACCTCCAGCAGCGTAAACTCAGTCCCAACGAGATTGCCCAACAGATGAAGCCACGCTATGGCAACACCTATTGGTGGTACTATTATTTTTACAACGATTTTGAAATATACTAATACACATATTATATATTAGCTACATAATGAAAAGATTCATCACCCTCATCCTCACAGCAGTTGCCACCTTGAGCATGCTGGCACAAGGCACACTGCAAGATTACAAAAGAGCGTATGGTGTCAGCACAAGACATTCTTGGAAGATGACCCACGGCAATGTGAGTGTGCGCAATTCCAATTGGGGAGGACCAAAGAATCTGTTTACCTATTCAACTTGGGTCGGTGACAGCACTGCATGGTATGAGGTCAATGCCCTCACTGGCGAGAAGAAGTTGGTGAGCAATCCAGAAGCCCAGTCTCGACAACAGCGTCGTGGCGGGAATACTCCTACAGGAAGAGCAACCGAACACCGTTGGTCTGAGGTGCGTGATGAGAAAGATGGCAGATCAGAGAGCCCTACCAACCGAGGAACTTTCATCATTCATAAAGACAACAATCTTTATCTCGTGAGTGACAATAACCACGACAATGCCACCCCCATCACTACTGATGGTGTGGACACTTGCTACTATTCCTCCTGGGGACAGTGGTCGCAAGATGGCAAATACTATGCCACTGTGCTCATCAAGCCAGCGCCCAAGCACTACATCACCCTCACCATGTCATCGCCCACCCATCAGGTGCAACCCACCTACTCCACCTTCGAGTATCCAAAGCCTGGCGACTCACTCAACTATCGCATTCCTGTGGTGGTCGATGTACAGAACAAGAAAACCATCCACCCTACTTCTACAGCCCTCTTCCAACATCAGTATCAGGTCACAGCCCCCCAGTGGGATGAGAACAGCCAAACACTCACCTTTGAGTTTAATGAGCGTGGACATAAACACTACCGTGTGCTCGAAATGAACCTCAAGGGAGAGGTGAAGACACTCATCGAAGAAAAGAACGACAAATATGTGGCATACTCACGCAACCTCCGTCGTAATCTTGATGCCAACCACATCCTATGGAAGAGCGATCGTGACGGTCATGCACACCTCTATCTATATAATCGCAAGAAGGGAAAACTCTCTCAGGTCACCAAGGGAAACTATTGGGTACGCAGTGTGGTAGATGCTCAGATTGATGAGAAAGGCAAGGGCTTCATCATCTTCACTGCCAATGGAAGAGGCTATGAGAACATGGGAACTGTGCAGTCCAGTCTTGACGGAAAAATTCCACAGGAAGACCCTTACAACATTCATTACTACCGCATTGACCTTGATGGGAAGAATCTTGTGGATCTCACCCCAGAGAAAGCCAACCATGAGGCAACCTTCTCTCGTCTGTGTGACAACACCTTCATTGACACATATTCCACCATTGACCAAGCACCTGTCACTGTGCTTCGCTCCAGCATCGATGGACATGTCATCTCCACCCTCGAAACTGCCGACATCTCTCGTTTGGAAGCCACAGGATGGAAAGCACCCGAAGTGTTTGTTGCACCAGGTCGTGACGGGAAAACCGACATGTGGGGCATCATCCAACGACCTTCCAACTTCGATCCAAACAAGAAATATCCCGTTATCGAATACATCTATTCAGGTCCTGGCGATCAGTATGTGCCCAAGAAGTTCACTCCTTGGCTCTACTATCTTCAGGAACTCTCCGAACTTGGGTTCATTGTGGTGCAACTTGACGCTATGACAACATCCTTCCGTTCGCTTGATTTCGAACAGGTATGCTACAAAAACCTCAAGGATGCAGGCTTCCCAGACCGCATGGAGTGGATGAAGGCCGCTGCACAAAAATATCCTTACATGGACATCAATCGCATGGGCATCTATGGTTGCTCGGCTGGAGGACAGGAGGCTCTCGGTGCTCTTCTCTTCCACCCAGAGTTCTACAAGGTCGGCTATGCTGCCTGTGGATGTCACGACAACCGCATGGACAAAATATGGTGGAACGAGCAATGGATGGGCTATCCAGTAGATAGCAGCTATATAGAGTGTTCCAATGTGGAGAATGCCGACAAACTACAGGGTAAGCTTATGCTCGTGGTGGGCGAACAAGACGACAACGTAGATCCGTCCTCATCCTATCAAGTCGTCAATGCACTCATTAAGGCAAACAAAGACTTTGAGTTTATCCTCCTGCCTGGCGCTCGCCACACCATGGGTGAAAACTATGGAGACCACAAGCGATATGACTTTTTTGTCAAAAATCTCCTCGGTGTTGAACCTCCCGCATGGAAGGACTTAGAATAAAATACCAAGTGAAAAGTAATATAGTGTAAAGTAAAAAAATCCAAGTCCCCATTTTTCAACGAAAAGTGGACTATTGACAAAGCGAACCAGATGGTGGTATATCAGATCTTTCACTATTCACTTTTCACCATTCACTATTAAAAGAAATTTATGGATAACAATACAAAAGAATTAGGAACAAAAACCATCAGTCAATTACTGATAAAATATGCCATACCCGCCGTAGTGGCAATGACAGCCGCATCACTATACAATATGGTGGACCGCATCTTCATCGGTCACATCCCCGATGTAGGCACACTGTCTCTGGGAGGTCTTGCCGTCACCTTCCCTATCATGAACCTCAGTGCCGCCTTTGGTGCTATGGTAGGAGTGGGCAGTTCCACTCTCATCTCCATCAAACTCGGACAGAAAGACTACCAAACAGCCGAACGTGTGTTGGGCAACCTTGTGTCGCTCAACATCATCATTGGTGTGCTCGTAGGTACACTTGGACTCATCTTCATCGATCCGCTACTGATTTTCTTTGGTGCTTCTGACAACACCATCACCTATGCACGTGACTACATGACCATTATCCTTTTAGGCAATGTGGTCACCCACCTCTATCTGGGTCTCAACAGCGCATTGCGAAGCACAGGGCATCCTCATGTAGCCATGTCTGCCACCATTGCCACTGTGATTATCAATGCCGTCCTCGACCCCATCTTCATCTTCACGTTCGATATGGGCATTAAGGGTGCAGCCATTGCCACCATCTTGGCACAGGTCTTCGCACTCATCTATATCACATTCATTCTCTCCCGCAAGCGTGACCTCATCCACCTCCATCCAGGCATCTATGGGCTTCGCAAACCCATCGTCAAAAACATCCTCAGCATTGGTCTGTCCCCCTTCAGCATGCAACTCTGTGCCTGCCTCGTTGTCATCCTCATCAACAAGGCTTTGGTCAAACACGGAGGTGACCTTGCCATTGCCGCCTATGGCATCATCAACGGCATCACCTTCCTCTTCGTCATGGTCGTGCTCGGCATCTGTCAAGGCATGCAACCTATAGCAGGTTTCAATTTCGGTGCTCAACAGCCACAGCGTGTCAATGAGGTCTTGAAGAAATCCATCATCCTCGCCACCATCGTCATGTGCTGTTCCTTTATCGTTTGCGAAATCTTTCCACATTACCCCGTGGCACTCTTCACCAACGATGAGCAGTTGTCCAATCTCGCCATTGCAGGCATGAAGATCATCGTGCTCATGTCTCCCATCGTAGGCTTCCAGATTGTCGTGAGCAACTTCTTCCAGAGCATAGGCATGGCTAAACGCAGCATCTTTCTGTCAGTAAGCCGTCAGCTTGTATTCCTTGTTCCGTTCCTCCTCATCTTTCCTGAACTATGGGGTACAGACGGTGTGTGGATCAGCATTGTGACAGCCGACGGCATTTCCACCATCACCGCCGCCTTCATGCTCTGGCACTTCTATCGTAACAAGAAAAAGATCCGTGCTCCACGCACCCGTATGGGCAGTGCCTTGAAGCGCGTATTCTTCCATAACCGTGTAACTCCATAATGAGATTTTTCATATACCTATCCTACGATGGCGCACGCTATCACGGCTGGCAGATTCAGCCCAACGGAATCAGCGTGCAGGAAGTGCTCAACAAGGCACTCTCCACCCTGTTGCGTGAAGAGATTGAAGTGACAGGCGCAGGTCGCACCGATGCAGGAGTCAATGCATCCCTCATGGTAGCTCACTTCGACACCACCAAAGAGATGAACGAAAACTTGTCCTATAAGCTCAACAAATTCATTCCCCACGACATTGCCATCCACCACATTGTGCCTGTCAATGCCGATGCCCATGCACGCTTCTCCGCCACATCCCGCACCTACCACTACTTCCTCATCACAGCCAAGACACCCTTCGAGCCCTACGCCTACCGATTCCCACAACCCCTGGATTTCGACAAGATGAATGAGGCATGCAAGGTACTCTTCGACTATATAGACTTCACTTCCTTCTCCAAACTCCACACCGACGTGAAGACTAACAACTGCCACATCACACATGCCGAGTGGACACAAGTCTCCCCTATCAAGTGGCAGTTCACCATCACTGCCGATAGATTCCTCCGCAACATGGTACGCGCCATCGTCGGCACATTGCTCGATGTAGGCCGTGGCGTCATCACCATCCAGCAGTTTCGTGAAATCATCGAGAAGAAAGATCGCTGCTCAGCAGGCACATCAGTGCCCGGCAACGCACTCTTCCTGGCAGACATCAGCTACCCAAATGAGCTATTCCTCTGACACTATATTTTAACATGAATGAGCATAAATTATTTAATGAAAATTCATGGCTGTTAAATGAGCATTACATGGAGAATATAAACACGAATGAACATCAATGACCACGAATAAACATCAATTATTAATGAAAATTCATGGATATTACACGGACATTACATGGAGAATATAAACACGAATGGTCATCAATGACCACGAATGAACATCAATTATTAATGAAAATTCATGGATATTACACGGGCATTACATGGAGAATAACATAACACGAATGAACATCAATGACCACGAATGAACATCAATTATTAATGAAAATTCATGGATATTACATGGGCATTACATGGAGAATAAAAAGATTTAATTTAGGATAATTACATGTGGTTACTATTAGCATTTCTCTCCGCCTTCCTCTTAGGCTTTTATGATGTATTCAAGAAGAAATCATTAAAGGACAACGCCGTGATACCAGTGCTGTTGCTCAACACCCTCTTCTCATCACTCATCTTCCTGCCCTTCATCATCCTGTCCAAACAAGGCATGATTGCAGAGGACAGCCTCTTCTTCACACACTCTTATGGCTGGGCAGAACACAAGTATATCCTCATCAAGTCGTGCATCGTACTGGCAAGCTGGCTCTTTGCCTACTTTGGCCTCAAACACCTGCCCATCACCATTGTAGGGCCAATCAATGCCACCAGACCCGTGATGGTGCTCATCGGTGCGCTCACCTTCTTCTCCGAACATCTCAACACCTGGCAATGGATTGGTGTGATTGTGGCCATGATAGGCCTCTACCTCCTTTCCCGCTCCAGCAAGAAAGAAGGCATCGACTTCAAGCACAACAAATGGATCATCTTCGTCATCCTTGCCAATGTGTTCGGAGCGGTGTCCGGTCTCTACGACAAATTCCTCATGGCATCGCCTGAGAATGGAGGTGTAGGACTTGACAAGCTCGCCGTGCAGTCTTGGTACAACATCTACCAGTTCTTCATGATGCTCACCATGCTCTTCCTCCTCTGGTGGCCCACCCACAAGAAGACCACCCCATTCCATTGGGATTGGAGCATCATCCTCATCAGCGTGTTCCTCTCCGCAGCCGACTTCGCCTACTTCTATGCTTTAGGATTAGATGGAGCCATGATCTCCATTGTCAGTATGGTGCGCCGTGGCAGTGTGGTGGTCAGCTTCCTCTTTGGAGCGATGGTCTTCAAGGAGAAGAACCTCAAGTCCAAACTCATCGACCTTGCCCTCGTGCTCCTCTCCATGTTGTTCCTGTTCATCGGAAGCATGCAATAAGAGAATTTATTCACCAAACAAAACCTATAATAATGACTATACAAAAATAAATTACAGCCAATAATGAGTGAAATATGGAACAAAACGAATGATTTCCTAAGCCATTTGGTCTACACAGGAGGATTAGAAAGAACCAAATAAAAAAGAAATCGATAACGTGAAAGGGTGTCATGCGCTACCCTTTTTCGTTTTATAAAAATCCGTGATTGCATTTCTCACAGAGTATATGGTTCGTGAGTACACACAAATGATTTTGATCCGCTGATGTGGGCAAACCTCGACGAGAATAAGAGTGAAAAGAATATGAAACAAAAGTTGATGTCTCCATCCGTGAATCTCCGTGTCAATGACACCGACACGGGAATCAGCAAGGTGACCAGACAGCAAGCGAGAGAGTCCCTATCCGCCACATCCGCCAATCCGCCATCCGCCAATAGAATGGAAAATATAGAGAAAAGTACTATTATTGGTGGTTTTGATCATGGTGTGGCGGATGGCGGATTGGCGGATGTGGCGGATTCTTGTCATTCAGAACCCAATGCATACACCTTCTCGGACAAGTTGAATCCCGAAAACATGGATTGTGTCTGCCGCACGATCTACGACTTTCACAAGAACGAGCCTGCCAAATGCGACGTCATGCTGCCAGGTGCTCTCAACATCATCAGCGGACTCATTGGTGGTGCCAATATGATTGGTGATAAGTATAGCTCGTCTGTATGCCGTCATGTCAAAAGAGGACAACAATCCTTTTTGCACAGAGGGGCATCAAACTGAACCGTGATGAGCTGAGACTCCACAAGGCATTGCCTGAGGGAGAATTTCGCAAACCCATCACAAACGGGGATAACCATGATGCTAACACTCCGAAAGCATGATGCTTATGGACTACAAAGATGATACTTGTTTCGCCATACGTGCATACTGGAAGCATGAACTGGCACTGGCTTCTTTCCCTACAGCCAAATCGAAACATGTGGCAGTATGGCGGTCAGCTTCCTCTTTGGAGCAATGGTCTTCAAAGAGAAAAACCTCAAGTCCAAACTGATCGACCTTGCCCTCGTGCTCCTCTCCATGTTGTTCCTGTTCATCGGAAGCATGCAATAATCATAAAAGCGGAAAAACCAACCGTTCCTAATGAGCAGGAACTATCCAACAAGATGAGTTATGGAAACTCACTTCATCAGGTGATGGAACAGTTCAGTTACAATCCAGGCGATACAACAACTTATGATTTCTCCGCATGGAATCATGCCCGCCATCTTGAAGAGTCCATCTTCTGATATTTTGGATGAAAATATAAATATCCAAAACTTATAGAAGCATATTTCTTTAATACTACATCAAACCACAACTGATTTCGATACATCTGAACGTGAATCACAGTTGTATATCTCTTCAATCCTACATCAAACCACAACTGCATGCTCAAAATCCTTAATCTTCATTTAGTTGTATATCTCTTCAATCCTACATCAAACCACAACTTGACACCACTTCACGTCCGGCAACGACACGTTGTATATCTCTTCAATCCTACATCAAACCACAACATTGACGAGTTTTCCTTCTTTCGTTAAATCGTTGTATATCTCTTCAATCCTACATCAAACCACAACTTACGTCTGATGCAGGCGGCTGGTCTTTCCGTTGTATATCTCTTCAATCCTACATCAAACCACAACGCTGTTAGGGTGCAGCAAGACGACAGCCCAGTTGTATATCTCTTCAATCCTACATCAAACCACAACTGCCCTCTCTGCCAAAGCTGCCTGCTGCGTTGTATATCTCTTCAATCCTACATCAAACCACAACTTCTTCAAGTTCGCTTTCTTCGTCTTTCCAGTTGTATATCTCTTCAATCCTACATCAAACCACAACTTATATAATGTGTTGCGCTCGAAATCGGAGTTGTATATCTCTTCAATCCTACATCAAACCACAACGCGACATGAGCAACTACCACCAGCACCTCGGTTGTATATCTCTTCAATCCTACATCAAACCACAACGAAGAAATAGATTCCATTTTCTACGGGACAGTTGTATATCTCTTCAATCCTACATCAAACCACAACATGTTTCGGCGCCCGTACCGCCTTATTTTTGTTGTATATCTCTTCAATCCTACATCAAACCACAACCGTCGATATATCATCTGTTCAGAAGTCGAGGTTGTATATCTCTTCAATCCTACATCAAACCACAACCGACTGTTCGGTGTCGTAGATCATGTTACCGTTGTATATCTCTTCAATCCTACATCAAACCACAACGTAGCCTACACATGGCACATCGTGCATCACGTTGTATATCTCTTCAATCCTACATCAAACCACAACCAAACTCCAGTGCAGGTGTTCCCTCGTTTAGTTGTATATCTCTTCAATCCTACATCAAACCACAACAATGAGCCAAAGCAGCAGTACAAGCCTGCCGTTGTATATCTCTTCAATCCTACATCAAACCACAACACCAATTTATAAACCCATTTAATTTAACGTGTTGTATATCTCTTCAATCCTACATCAAACCACAACCGTAAGGCAGGTAACAACGTTTCCCTGTACGTTGTATATCTCTTCAATCCTACATCAAACCACAACGCTGTTAGGGTGCAGCAAGACGACAGCCCAGTTGTATATCTCTTCAATCCTACATCAAACCACAACTGGAGCAGTACCGGGATATAGACCTACTAAGTTGTATATCTCTTCAATCCTACATCAAACCACAACCACAGGCAGCGTCGTACCATTCGACTGTACGTTGTATATCTCTTCAATCCTACATCAAACCACAACATAGATTTATTATTACGTTGTATATCAATCAGTAACAAACGTTTTCCCTTCTATGAAGTGGTTCTTGATGGGTTATTTCATGCAAAATTACTAAAATAATTCTAATTGCAAAGGTGTAGTGTTAAGTTTTTTCTTTTTCTTTCCCCAAAAGTTTACTATGTCGCCATATTGCTTGTCTGTGACACTCAAAACACTGATCATTCCTGTATCAGGTACAAAAGATTTCACTCTCTTGATATGCACTTGCTGACTTTCATAAGATGCGCAATGCCGTATATAGACAGAATACTGAAGCATTGAAAAGCCATCTTTCACAAGGTTGTTACGAAAGACTGTTGCCAAACGACGTTCCGTCTTGGTGACAACTGGCAAATCGAAGAATACGAATAGCCACATAATATGATAAGCATTTAGTCTGTACTCACTCATGGCATCGCAGGGAGATTTAAGGAGTTTTCTTTGCCGCTATAGACCCTAACCAACGAAGCTGTTGTAGAAGAAAGCGCAACCTCAAGCGGTTTCACCATCTTACCTATCTTCACATCAGCAAACAGGACTCTCAGGAGTTCACTTTTCGTCTCTTTTGTCAGTTCCTCTACCGCGCCTTCCACAAAAAGGTGATATACGATTTCATCCACAAACGGACGATACGGTTCCATCAAATCATCTGCCAAAGGAAACGCATTATAGCGATTGCGATGGAAGATGCCAAATGCAGGATAAAGTCCACTGCCTACTATCGCCCTTGCCATTGCTGCTCGTAGAATAGCATAGCCATAATTAAGCATGGAATTGGGCTGACTTCCATCTCTACTTCTTCGGAAAGATTTCTCAAAGAGAATGTTCCAATATATGCGAGCGGCCGCACCTTCACGGTTATCGCCATCTCCCGATTTGACATTCATATAATAAGGCTTCAATTCATCGCCATCCAATCCTAAAGAATTGAGCAGAGCAGACTGATTCCTTATTTTAGCCTCAACGATCTGTTTCCACATTCGTTTCTTAACGACTTCGCCTGCATCCACCTGATACCGATAACTCTCCTGTAGGGTTGTGTTTGCTTCAAGGGGCATCAGCATTGAGTTTGGCATGTGCTTTTCATCACAAAAGATGACCGACACATTGTTTTCCGTCAAAGCATTGAGGAGAGGTATTGTCAATGCAACTCTTTGATCTTCCACCACCACAAAGCCTATATCTTCTATAGGGCGAGTGACCACCTCGTCACTTCCCATACGGGAAATGACAAGTTGGTTATTCTTCAGCGATAATGAAGCTGGAGTGGTGAACATCAAAGTCTGCTTGATCATACCAATCTCTTTATTTCTCCTAAATCATTAATTTCAAAATCCACACCTTGGACAAGAGCCTTGATTTGCGTGTGGAGCATCTTTATACCTGGACGAAAATCCTCGTCTGACTTATACGCACCATTTTTCAACTTAACATCTGTGCTTGGTCGTGAATCCTGATGGTGTACAAGGCTTATAACTCCATAACTATTAGGAGGAACAACCATTGAAGAAAGACCTGTCACTTTGTATAATCGTTTTGTCAAATCACTCCTATCCAAATCCCAAACCTCTTCTGGTGATTCATCATACAACAGAACCATTGTACCAATCTTCAAGCAATATACTAATGGATAGCCTCCATCTAAACTGGATTGAGGAATGAGTCCGTCTGTATTGTCATTGCTTCTCCTATAAAATCTGGCAGAATCAATATTATTGATAAGTTCAAAAGTTCTTTTCTCCTTTCCTTTTGCATTCTTGCCAATATAGATAGCCATCATGTAGTTTCTATCATTCTGTACATGATACCGCCTCTTATATTCAAATCTTGACTCGTCACGTTGCCGACGAAGATTGATAGGACGAGTAACAGAGGGAGTAAAGATACGCACTTTCTTGATTGGAATATTTTTTTCTTTGTTCATCCATATTCCTTCCTCAAGAGCTTTCTTCAAATTTCCACATCTATTAATGGCATCTTCCACTTTCTGGCGGACCGCATCATCCACGATATTCTTCGTGTCTTTCTCTTCAAGTACATCCAAATTCTTTCTGACAACATATTTCACCTCATCACCTCTGCTGATTGCCCCATAATAAGTATCTAAATGGAGAGCACCTCTTGCTGTATCTCCTTCAGCATACCCCTTCTCTCCACGAACACGCTTACGAGTATGTTTTTTCATGTTATCTTGAGAATAATGAGCTACCAGCAACTCGTTTTGTATATTCTTAATATCTTCAACAAAAGTAGGCCAAGGTTTGTCAAATTGAGCCCTTTGAGTAGATCTGCCCTGCTTGAACTCTTCGGCTGCACGATGGTATTGGGCCAACTTGCCATATTCGCCCAGACCTATGCAGGCTATCGTGATAGCATCTATGCAGTGATGCACATGATTGACACGCTCCTTCTTGGTATAGTCCTCCTGAATTCCCCATATCTGCCGAAAATCAGAAGTGGCAATACCTTTCACTATATATACTTGCTTGAAGACTGATTTAAGATACATGCGACCGTATCTGGAAATGACACTGATGTCTGTTCCCTGACGACGGGAGAATCCGTCTGGCACTTCTGTCATGGTGAATCGCTGATACTTTCCATGCCAATAGCCCCTTTCCAACTCAAGCAGGTTATTCTTATATATTCGCATAAAAGAGGCTCTTTTTTCATTTTTATTGTCTAAATTATTGTTTTATCAAAAACATATATGTACTTTTGCAATGTTTCGTGTATCTACACTGATTAAGAACATTATCTAATCGTCAAAAGTAGCCCAATTATGTTGATCTGCAAACAATGTCATTCTCAAAATCCTGATACAGTGACTCACTGTCTCAAATGTGGTGCTTTGCTTACACCATCACAGCCCCTTCCCCCACCACCTCCTCCAACCTATCAACAAGTGTCAGTTCCCAATCCTCAGCCTATTTATCAGCAACCACCTGCTCCTCCTCAGCCTGCTCAAACCTATCAGCAACCGCCTGTGCCTAATCCTCAACCTTTTCATCAGCAACTGCCTGCTCCTCCTCAGCCCCAGTACATCTATCAGCAACCACCTGCTCCTCAACCGACCTATCAACCTGTCAATCCCGTACCTCCTCAGCCCCATACACCACAGAGGTCAGGAGGAGGAGGCACTATGACTTGCTTGGGGTGTGGGTGTGCCATCGTGATTGTATTTGTTATCATTGTAGGCGGATTCCTCTGGTGGGGTTACAGTTTCTACAAAGAACATCAAGAGCAAATGAACGACTGGAGCAGCATCATCAGCATGAAAAGTGTCAAGCACCACACTTATGGGACTTTGGCTTATTCTAAACAAGACTTTTCTTTGTTTGAGCCAGATTGTCTAATAGTTTCTTCTGACAGAAAACGACTCTCTATAGAGTGACATTTCACAGGGAATATGACCACAGGAATGGGCTTGCGTGGTGATATTCACCAACAAGAACTCTTTGATGACACTCCTCGCTCACTCTGGCGATGTGAGGGATCTATCCGCTTGACATGGAAGTTTTATCACATATTGATAAAGCACTGAAGCCACTCACTTTGGGAAAAATCAAAATATATTTGCTTATTTTCTCACTTAATCGTACCTTTGTACCCAAATATAATATAAAGGTAAAAAGATTAGATTATGAATGAAGACAGTATTAAGATAGGTAAAGATGTTGTATCAGAACTGATGGACATTGATTTCAGCAAGATAGCCATAAATGACCTGCTGGGCTACATCACAACGTTTGGAAAGAATCTTGTGGTTGCGGTCATTGTGTATTTTGTTGGGCGGTTCATTATCAAATATCTTATGAAGGCCATGAAGGTGGTGACTGTCAAACGCAAGGTTGAGCCATCACTGGTGACATTCTTGAACAGTTTGGTTTCCATCTCTCTCAACTTGCTCTTAATTGTTGTGATTATCGGTGTATTGGGTATTGACACCAGTTCTTTCTTGGCTTTGTTTGCTTCGGCAGGTTTGGCCATAGGCATGGCATTGAGCGGAACACTGCAAAACTTTGCTGGTGGTGTATTAATCTTGGTGCTGAAACCTTACAGGATAGGTGACTTCATAGAGGCTCAAGGCTTTGGTGGCATTGTGAGAGAGATTCAAATCTTCAACACTGTAATGACCACTCCCGACAACCAGACTATCATTATCCCTAATGGAGTGTTGGCTACAGGAATCCTGAAGAATTCCACAAAAGCAGCCGTGAGACGTGTGGACATTGATGTGAAGGTGGCTTACGGCACTAATCCTGACGATGTGAGAAAGGTACTGAATGAACTCGTGGATACCGATGAGCGTATCATCAACGAGGGTGTGTATGTTCCTTTCATTCCTATGACTACAATGGCTGCAAGCAGCATCATTTTTTCTTTCCGAATTTGGGTAGCAGCCGAGAACTACTGGAATGTCAAATTTGACATGACCGAGAAGGTGTACAAAGAACTGACTAAGGCAGGAATCAAGATACCATTCCAGCAGGTGGATGTACACGTGAAGAATGACTAAACAAACTCTTTTCAGTTTTCTTATGAAGGGAAACTGAATTCTCTTGATAAGTGTAAAAAAGATTGTGCCTAATGGGTGATATTCATCCAATAGGCTTCTAATTAATCTAACGACTAATGATTAAAAATTTAATATTTGACTTAGGTGGTGTGTTGCTCGACATCGACCTACAATACAACGTGGAGCAGATGAAGGCTTTGGGAATTGACATGGATGCCTTCAACAAGAATAGCACAACAGCACCGGAAGGCGAGAAGCCTGCCGTATTGGGTGAAGGCCTCGTGGCTAATGGCATGATACATCTTTATCAGACTGGCAACATCACCACGGAGCAGTTTATGGAAAGTGTGAGAGAAATATCTCGCCCTGGCACAACCTGCGAGGAAGTGAAGGAAGCATGGAACACCTGCATCCTCAACATCCCGAAGTATCGTTTGGAAAAGTTGGCAGAACTGAAGAAGAGAGGCTACCGCATCTATATACTGTCAAACACGAATGAGGCTCACTGGGTGAAGATTGTAAATGAGTGTTTTGGTGGTCAGGATGCTGTAGATACCTTGTTTGACCACACTTTCCTCTCTCAGGAAATGCATCTGGCAAAGCCCAATGACGCTATCTTTCTGAAGGTACTGGAGGATATTGGTGCAGAGGCAGAAGATTGTCTGTTTGTAGATGATTCTTCAGCCAACACTACTGCCGCCAGCGCATTAGGATTTCACACCATGCATGTAGAAACATCAAGGGCTCACAATGGAAAAGTCATTGCAAGCCCTCAAGTAGATTGGGTGAATCAGATTGATTCAAAAATTAAATATATTTCCTTTTTACAATAATCGGGAACTAAGTCTTATTCGAACTGCCACCAGTCAAAGTTGAAGGTGCCGTTCAAGTTCTGGAAGTGGAGATAGAGGTCGTGTACGCCCTTGACATTCTCCACTTTTGTTTTGATGGTCTTGAACTTCTCGTCAGCACCTGTTGCCTTGACAGCCACACGGCCGATCTCCTTACCTTCAATCTCATCGATAGTAAGCACGATATGACCACTACCCTTTGCAGAAGCAACAGAAGCGATGAAGTTCTTAGCACCAGCTGAACCGAAGTCCACACCCTTGATACGGATGTACTCACCTTCGTCAATATCTGTCACATAAGAGTTCTTACGACCCTGTGAGTATGGCATATCCTTCACCACACCTGTGTTAGGAGTACCGACCTTGCAAGTCTTGAGGCCATAGCCCCACTGCATCGTTTCAGCCTCTACACGCTTGTATGGGTTGAGGTTCTCAATCTGTGCGATTGGTTCCTGATCCAACCAGTAAGGAATCTCCTGGATGGTACCATCAGCATTGTAGTGAATCTCCTGACCAGATACGGAACGACGCTCATGGTGAACGTAAGTGTCGATGTGCATGATGTCATAGTTCTGACCGAACACATAGCTCTTGCCCTTGTAGTCGCAGATACCTGGGTGGTTACCACGGTCACGCTCTGTAGGACGCTGGATGTAACCTTGGCTCTTCCAAGGACCTGTTGGTGAGTCACTCATGGCATAACCCAATGCCTCTGGACAGCAGGTGCTGGCATAAGCGAGGTAGTAGTGACCATTGCGCTTGTAGAACCAAGGACCTTCCTGATAGTGCTCAATCTTATAGTCGAGCTTCACGATGTCACCGCTTGTTGAGATCATGTCCTCATTGAGCTTGACATAGTAAGTGTGTGGGTTGCCCCAGTACATGTATGCCTGACCGTCATCGTCAATAAATACGGTTGGGTCGATATCCTCCCAGTGCTCCTTCTGCCATACGAGTGGTTCGCCGAGTGGGTCCTTGAATGGACCATAAGGGCTATCTGCAACAAGTACACCAATACCATGGCCATGAAGAGGTGCATAGAGATAGTACTTGCCATTGCGCTCTACAGTCTGAATCGCCCAAGCGCCATTCTCACGGCTACGCCATTCGAAGTCACGAAGAGAGGCTACAGCACCATGAGCAGTCCAATTGACCATATCGGTAGTGGACCAGAGGAGCCAGTCGTACATGTAGAAACCTGCTGAGTTGCGCTCGTTCTCATCTGGGATATCCTCAGGATGAGCATCGTGAGAAGTATAGAGGAAGAGCGTGTCGCCCACTACAAGTGGTGATGGGTCGGCAGTATACTTAGTGGTGAAGAGAGGCATGTTGCACTCCTCAATGCCACGGAACTTCCACCAGTCAAAATTACAGATCTTGACACCCTTGCGGCCATGGAACACGAAGTAGAGATCGTGAACACCAGCTACAGGAGTAGTGAGGTCAGCCACGAGCTCCTTCCAGTTTTCCCAACCGCCTGTACCAGGAATGTCGAGACGAGCGATGGTCTTACCCTCCAAACTGTCAATCTTGATTTCCAAGCGACCACCACGAAGACCACTAGCAAATGAACCAGTGAAAGTGCGAGGTACCTTCTTGCCGAAGTTGACTGCCTGAAGTTTGATATAATCGCCATCAGAGATTTCTGTGATATAGACACCCTTCTGATCGTTCTGTTCGCTCTTGATGCCCTGAGAGAATGCCATGGTCTCAGCCTCCACACGCTCGTATGGGTTGAGGGTGCCAACAGGCTTAACACCTTCCTGAGTAGGCAGAATGGTTGGGAAAGTACCATCAGCATTGAACTTAAACTCCTCTACAGCCACACTACGACCAAAACCACCGCCACCAGGCAAAGTGCCTGTATGGTAGAAGAAATAGTCACGTCCCTTGAAACGCTCATAACCACAGTGGTTTGTGAAAGACTTTGTGCCACCCTCTGGCATGATTGTGCCCTTATAAGTCCAAGGACCTTCAGGTGTAGGAGCCTCTGAATAAGCAAGATGCTCTGGCACACCACCAGCCGCATAGAGCAGATAGTAGCCCTTAGAATTCTTGATAGGTTTACCCTTAGCATCTGTCATCTGAGGCTTCTTCATGAGCCAAGGACCTTCTGTATAGACATCCTTATACTTCTTTTCACGGTCACGCTTGGAAGGGTCTGGAGCACCAAATCCCTCTTCGGTCATTTCCAAAGGCTTCACCTCGCCATCAAGAGAAATCATATCCTCATTGAGCTTGACATAATACACGCGAGGGTTGCCCCACATGAGCCATGCCTGACCTTCCTCGTCAATCATAACAGTAGGGTCAATATGATCCCAACTGCCATTCTCATAGAGTGGCTTGCCGATGGCATCACGGAAAGGACCTGTGGGAGAATCTGCCACTGCCACGCCAATAGCCATTCCATTGGAAAGGCGAGAATGGGCACAGATATACCAATAAAACTTGCCATTGCGCTCAATGCACTGGCTTGCCCAGGCACGGTCATCAGCCCAAGAGAAACTCTCCAGAGCGAGCGGTGAGCCATGATCGGTCCAGTTTACCATATCGGCAGAACTATACACACGCCATTCCTGCATCCAGAAGAAATCAGCATTGTCTTCATCGTGACCGGTATAGACATACATACGATCACCATGCACCAGAGGAGCAGGGTCGCTGGTGAACCAAGTTTGAACGAAAGGATTCTGCGCAAAGACCTGAGTGGCCAAAAGCGAAGAGCCCAGCAACACACTTAATTTTCTAAAAGTTTTGTTCATTGAATTGAATAGGTTTGGGGTTTGTTTGTGTATGCAAAGGTAGTCTTTTCTGGTCATATTTCCTTATAGATACGTTTCTTATATTTTCAAATTCGTTACTTAATCCTTTTAAAAGCCAATATAGACCTATAAAATGTTCTTTTTTTAGAATAATCGGTGACTTTTTCACACATTTGTATTTTTTCTCCCATATTTTATTTGCCCATTCAACAAATTGACGTAACTTTACAAATGAAAAATTCAATACACCTCGACTTCTTCAACTGAAGAAAACACCACACTGGCTATTACTTCCTCATTTGAAGAAAAGAAATGACCAATATCTATCGATACATAACCAACAAAACCATAAACATAACAAACATGAAAGCAATCTGTCTAACAGTGGCGCTGTTTCTCACAGCGAGTCTTGCCTTTGCACAAGACAACAAAAAAGGAGAAGTAAGCAGTTTCTATGAGAAAAATGCCGTGCTGAATTACAATGACGGCAAGAATGCAGCTGGCGAAATCGGAGAGCAACCCAAGAAGTTTGACAAGAACTTCCACATCTATCTGTGCCTCGGTCAGTCTAACATGGAGGGCAACGCTCGCATTGAGCCTCAAGACCTTGAAGGCATCCCTTCCCGATTCAAGATGATGGCAGCGGTGGACTTCAACAACTCTGGCCGCAAGATGGGCAATTGGTATGTAGCTGTTCCACCACTCTGCCGAGAAAATACAGGTTTGACTCCTGCCGACTACTTTGGTCGCACAATGGTGGAGAAGACTCCTAAGAATGTGACCATTGGAGTCATCAACGTGTCTATTGGTGGATGTAGCATTGACCTTTTCGACGAGGACAAGGCTCCTGGCTATATCGCTAAGTCAGCAGGTTGGCTACAGGGTTTCTGCAGAGCCTACGACAATAACCCATACCGCCGACTGGTCAATATGGCTAAGCAAGCTCAAAAAGTTGGTGTGATCAAGGGTATCCTCTTGCACCAGGGCTGTACTGACAACGGTCAGCGTGACTGGCCTCAGAGAGTGAAGGTTGTATATGAGCGCATGTTGAAGGACCTCGGTCTCGAAGCAGAACAGTGCCCACTCCTTGTCGGTGAACTCGTTTCTCAGCAGGACAATGGTACATGCTCACTTCACAACAGCGTGATTGCCACCATGCCTCTCGAGATTCCGACATCATACGTTGTGCCATCTCTCGGATGTGCAGGCAACTTCGACAAACTCCACTTCACGGCTGCTGGCTACCGCGAGTTGGGTCGTCGCTATGCAGAAATAATGCTCAAGGCTGAGAAGAATGCAGAAGCATTGGCCAAGAAAAGCAAGAAAGGAAAGAAATAAGTCCACCATTATCTGGTAGGCACAAGTCTGATAAAAGATTGCCTCTAAGTGTGTCTTTGCATATTGCCACACTTCTCTCGCAAGGGAAAAGACTATGAACAGGGCTGAACCGCATGTGATGCAGTTCAGCCCTTGCTTTTTTGTGCTCTCCTTTGTAGCAAGGAAATCACTCTTTTCCAATATAACGTGAGTTTGATGAAGTCATCACACCCCACCTCTATGATCATGAACGGGGGCAAACATATAGATGTGTGCAAGAAAAAGAAACAGCAGGATTTCCCTGCCATTTGACACTTCTTCTGACAGCAACCCTCCTCGTGCTCAAACGAACAATGGTGCGATGGGCAATGAACAATGCTGTGTAAAGTCAGTCAGAATCTCCATGTTCCACTACCACCACAAACCATATCCAAGTTCTTAAATCATCATACTTCACAAAATATGGAAGGGGCATGATTGAACAGAAGCATCAATCACTGGAACAAGTTTTTCTTCTTTCTGATTCATCTAACTCTCGATAAGATTACCTCAATCGATTTCGGATGAAATGCCTCTTCACATATATAAAATAGAAGCAAACCCCAACGGCATTGACAATAAAGGCCATCCAAAAGGCACTGGCATACCCCACATGTTCAATGGCAAGACCTCCAAGCACCACACCTAAACCCAGACCTATATCCCAACAGGTGAGTTGAGTGGAGTTGGCTGTGCCACGCTGATTGCTGGAGGCAAGATTAATGAACATTGTCTGCATGCCTGGCCAGACATGACCATTGCCCAGGCCTATGATGACAGCCGCACCGTAGTAGCCTATGGGATTCTCAAGCAAAGCAAAAAGAAGATAACCACACACACTGATGAGCAGGCCATGGCTGACATTCTCTACAATCTTGCCTTTGCGAAGCGAACAAGCACCAATGACTCTCGATGCCATGAGACCCACACAGAGCACGGCAAACCAAGCACCTGTGCCTGTAGTCATGCCCAACTTCTCCTTACCATAAATGGCAAGATAGGTGGACAGAACACCATAAGAAAGTCCTATGGCTGACATGACAAGTCCCTCACTCCACCCTTTCAGGAGGAAAAAGCGGTCGAAAGAGACAGGTTCTTTGTTGGGCACAATCTCTTTGGCAGGAAAATGCACAGTAGCGTTGATGAGAAGACCTATACCTGCCGCACAAAGGGAGATAATGAAGATGATGTCATAGTCGTGGATGGAATCGTAGATGAGCAAGCCCACAGAGGGAGCAATGCTGGTGGCAAGGTTGTTGGAAAGACCATAATAACCTATACCTTCTGCCCTGCGGGAGGATGGCAACACATCAATGGCACTGGTACTATTGGCTACAGTGACAGAGCCCATTGGAGCTCCGTGGGCTGTGCGGACTATGGCAAAAAGAGTCATAGTGCCAGCAATGAGATAGCCAGCAAACATGGCAAAGAACAGGAAATAGCACGTGAGCAACACGACCCTTCGGGAGAAGCTATCCACAAGATAGCCGGAAAAGGGACGAGCAAGAAGGGCTGTGAGCGTATAGCCTGAAAGAACCAGTCCGATTGTATCTTTGTCTGCCTGATAAGTTTCACTCAGATAGAGTGGCAACAGCGGGGTGACAATCATGAACGAGAAGAAGATCATGAAGTTGGCACACCACACCTTCACATAATTGGAATTCCAGAGTTTCTCTTTTTGCTTCATTGAGTTGTCTCAGCGTGATGCCAATCATTGTTAAAAGAGGACACTTTCCCAAAAAGGGAAAGGTCCTCTTGTAGAGTATATATTAATATATGTATATGAGACGATTATTCCTTGCAGTCGCAACCAATCACCTTCCAGATGCCTGCAGCAAGAGCAGCACCTGCAAATGGAGCAACGATGAACACCCAAAGGTCGGAGAGAGCCTGACCGCCCTCGAAGATTGCAGGACCGATGGAACGAGCAGGATTGACAGAAGTGCCTGTGTAGTGAATACCCACGAGGTGGATGAGCACCAGAGAGAGACCAATGGCAAGACCGGCAAAGTTGCCCGCACCTTTCTTAGCATCGGTTGTGCCAAGCACTACAAGCACGAAGATACAAGTGAGAACTGTCTCGGCAATGAGACCTACCACCACGCCATGATCACCAAAACTGTTAGCACCTGTGAGTGTGCCACCAGCCAAAGCCTGATCGGTAGAAGTGAGCGCATAGAGAATAGCCGCACCAATGATGGCACCAATCACCTGGAAAATCATATAGAAGGCTGCATCCTTACCGCTGATACGCTAGGCAGCCAAGTGTGATGGCTGGGTTGATGTGGCAACCCGAAACGCCACCGATGGTGTAAGCCATTGCCACTACAGCAAGGCCGAAAGCAAATGCTGTACCGACAACAGATGCTGCATCAATACCACAATTGAGCGAAACAGCTGTTCCGCATCCAAGGAGTGTAAGAACCATTGTTCCCACCATTTCTGCTAAATACTTTTTCATGTTCTAAAAGTTTTTGAGTTATAAAAGTTAATAAAACGTTGATAAATAAAGTCATTGTTCCAAATGAAGGATAGCCCCTGTGGCTGGATAGAGAGTGAGCCGAGTGGTCGTCCCCTTATTAAAGAGCGTAGGAGCAAGCATGTCTATTGTGCCAAACTGAGCGAAAGGCCACGAACGGTTATATACTGTCCCTTGCAGGTTTTCAATCTTTACCTCTGCCATGCTGGGCATATTATAGACCAATCCATCAATCTTGCGCTTGGCAAGTTCTTTCTCATCGGGAAGGGTGACAGAACGCTGATCCTTGACCGTAAGATAATAAGGGTCTCCTGCCAAATCATCAGCATCTACAAATCCCAGTTTCTGAGAAAACCGGAAGAACACTTGACGATTGATGTCGGCAGCAGGAGTGACTGAAAAGACCTTCTCCGTGAAGGTAGTATCAGTATAGCCCACAAACAACTGAGTGAGCGCACGCTCCTGTGCATCCAGTTCATCCAGCACAATCTTGAGCGAAGCACCATCTTTAGGCATAGACTCCACCTCACCGCGCTTGATTTCATTCTTACTTTCACGAATATCAAGTATCTCCTGAGCCGTGAGTTCTGCCCTCTTGGCCACAGATGTGGCGGAGAGAATATCTCCTGTGAGATATTGACGGGCATTCATCTGATGGCGGGTGGTGCGAGTTGCGGTTGATGGTTGCTCCTCTACCTTGGCTGATGTATTAACAGATAAAAGGATACCAGAAGGAGAAAGTTGCACGAAAGGCGCAACCGACTTATCCTTCAACTTAACAGTGAAAAGTTTGGTCGTATCGGGTTCGCCCTCTTGATAGACATTGAGTTGCTGAAGTTGCCAAGTGGTGGAAGGCTCTGTACTCACTCCACTGATGTGGAGATAGCGCTCGGCATACTTTGCATATTCACCAGGAGTATAAACCATCTTAGTGGCAGAAGCATTGACCTTCAAGACTGTGCGAGGCAATGCATAATTGACACCATTGGCTGCAACTCCAGGATTGAACTCTGTCACTTTGGTCTGAGCCACCATAGAGAGTGACAAGCCCGTTAGGAATGATAATATTATAATGTTTCTTTTCATGTTGAATGATTATTAGGGAATGCGCAAGGCTTTGAAAGCCTTTGGCAAACAATCCACAAGATCACTGGAGATAATGCTTTCGTAACACATCTCATCTGCGGCAATGTCACCAGCCAGACCATGAAGATACACACCCAACCGTGAGGCTGTCTCTGGAGCATAGTCTTGCGCCAACAAGGACAAAATGATGCCTGTGAGCACATCGCCTGCCCCTGCTGTAGCCATGCCTGGATTACCTGTAGAATTGAAGAACACATTGCCATCGGGAGTGACCACGGCAGAGTAAGCACCCTTAATGATAATGCAAATCTGCTGACGTACTGCCAACTCACGTGTGCGTTCCAGTTCCTCATAGGAATTGCGAGTGGTGCTGATAAGACCAAAAAGTTCCTTCTTATGAGGAGTGAGAATACAGCGACGAGGCAACTGAGTAATCCACCCTCGATGAGAGCCCAGAATGTTAAGCGCATCAGCATCTATCACCATGGGACACTTGGTCATGCTAACCTGTTCTATGAACGCCTGCACCGTGTAGGGAGCAGTGCCTATGCCAGGACCTATAGCCATGGCATCATATTCGTTGGCATCAAAAGACTGGCTGAAACAGTTGGCATCCACATCCACATCAAGCACGACCTCTGGTACAGAGGACAGCATGACATCCACATTGCTCTCAGGCGTGTGGACTGTGAGCTTGCCTACCCCCGAACGCATGCAAGCCTTGGAGCTTAAGATAGCAGCTCCAGCCATACCCTTTTTCCCTGCAATGAGTAATGCATGACCTACAGACCCTTTATGAGAGAACTTGGAACGAGTCTTGAGCATACACTGCACATCCTTCTTCTCTGTGAAATGATAAGGTGTGCGTGTCTCCTCATTCTCGGGGTCTTTGATTCCAATATCAAGAATCTCCCATTCTCCCACGTATTGTTCGTTTTCAGCAAAGAAGAAAGCCAACTTAGGAGCATGGAAGGTGTAGGTGACATCAGCCTTGACAATATGGTTCATCACATTGTAGGTATTGTCCTCACACATCAATCCTGATGGCACATCAATGGCAACAACTGTGGCAGGAGAGGCATTAATATATTTCACTACAGAAGCAAAGCCTCCATTCAGAGGACGAGTGAGCCCTGTACCGAAGAGTCCATCCAGCACAAGGTCTTCTTCCTCCAACTTAGGAGGTGTGAACTGTGATGTAATCTCCATCAACTCCACATTGCGCACACCCAGCATATTGAGTTTTACTTCTTGGAAATCCATCAATCGTTGTTTATTGATTTGACAATCGGGTGAAAGACTTCCAGATATATTAAATAGATAGACAAAAACCTTATAGTTGGACTCTCCCAACATACGAGCAACAGCAAGTGCATCTCCACCATTATTTCCTGGACCTGCAAAGACCTTGATAGGTGTTGCAGAATTCCATCGTGAACGAATCTTGTCGGCAATGGCACGAGAAGCACGTTCCATAAGGTTGGTGGAACTAATGGGCTCGTGTTCTATAGTATAGGCATCTGCAAGATTTAGTTGGGTTGCTGATAAAATCTTCATAAATCAGATTGTGAAATTTAGAGAAGAAGACATGCTTCGATGTGCAAAAATAGTAAACAGATACTAAAGAAACGATGAAAATCGGTAAAATAACACATAATATGCAGTTTTTTCGTGTTATTCTTATGGTTTTCTCCCTTTAATTAGGGATTTTTCATGTAACTTTGCATAAATTTTCGAACAATGATTACAATTAAAGACAAGCAATTTGATTTGTTCATCCCTCATGAGCAGATCAACGAGAGAGTGTCAAAGCTGGCTGAAGAGCTGAATGCTGACTACCAAGGAAAAACGCCTATCCTTATAGCATTGTTGAATGGTGCATTTGTATTCGCGGCTGATTTAGTGAGAAAACTACGCTTTGATCATGAGATTCAATTCACCAAATACTCTTCTTATGATGGCATGAACACCACAGGAAAAGTGAAGGAACTGATTGGACTCCCCATCGACATCAAAGACAAAGACGTCATTGTTGTGGAAGACATCATTGACACAGGCACAACCATGTCAGAATTGATTCCACTATTGAAATCCAAAGGACCCAAATCTTTGGAAATCGCCACATTGCTAATGAAACCAGGCAAACTGGCGGTGAACATCGACGTGAAATATTGCGCCATGAATATTCCTAATGAGTTCATTGTAGGATATGGTCTTGACTATGACGGTGTGGGACGTAACTACAAGAGCATCTACGTGGTGAAAGAATAATTAATAGTGGCGAACAACACCCACTAAAATAATACAAACTCAAAAACTTAAGACACAAACTCTTAAGGACAAAAAAACAAACAACATTTAAATGAAAAATATTATCATTTTTGGTGCTCCAGGATCTGGAAAAGGTACTTATAGCGATGTAATCGTTGCACGTTATGGTATGGGACACATCTCCACAGGAGATGTGCTTCGCAACGAAATCAAGAACGACACCGAACTTGGCAAGATTGCTAAAGGATACATTGACAATGGACAACTTATCCCCGACGAGTTGATGATTGGCATTCTCGCAAAGACTTACGACAGCCTTCCCGCAGGCAAGGGTGTTATCTTCGACGGATTTCCACGCACCATTGCCCAGGCTGAAGCACTGAAACAAATGCTGGCAGAACGTAAGCACGATATGGGCATCATGCTCGAACTCGTTGTGGACGAGCAGACACTCTTGGAACGCCTGCTGAACCGTGCCAAAGAGCAGGGACGTGCTGACGACAACGAGGAAACAATCAAAAAGCGCTTTGAGGTTTACCACAAGCAGACCGAACCTCTGGCAGTATGGTTTGAGAAGGAGGGCATCCGCAACACCTTCACTTGGAATGGCTCTAAGGATGCTATGCTCAATGAAATATTCTCTTTCCTCGACGCACAGAAATAAACGCTATCCCATCTATTCATCAACAGTTCTTTTCCCCACATGGAAACCAATTTCATCGATTATGTAAGAATCTATTGCCGATCAGGTAGAGGCGGCCGAGGATCGACCCACATGCATCGTGCCAAATATCTGCCCAAGGGCGGGCCAGATGGAGGCAATGGTGGTCGAGGAGGCCACGTCATCTTGCGAGGCAATCGCAACTATTGGACCTTGCTCCACCTGCGTTATGACCGTCATATCCAGGCAGAGCATGGAGGCAATGGATCGAAAAGCAAATCGACTGGCAAGCAAGGAGCAAATGCCTATATAGAAGTCCCATGTGGCACTGCTGTGTATGATGCTGAAACAGGAGAATACATCTGCGATGTGACAGAACACGAGCAGGAGGTCATCCTCCTGAAAGGTGGACGAGGCGGACTGGGCAACTTCAACTTCGCCACTCCAACCAATAAAGCACCTCGCTACGCACAACCAGGAGAACCCATGCAAGAGCGTTCCGTCATCCTTGAGTTGAAACTATTGGCGGATGTAGGATTGGTCGGATTCCCCAATGCAGGCAAGTCCACGCTCGTCAATGCCGTCTCTTCTGCCAAGCCAAAGATAGACAACTATCCTTTCACCACTCTTGAGCCTTCCCTCGGCATCGTGTCATACAGGGATGACCGCTCATTTGTGATAGCAGATATTCCTGGCATTATCGAGGGAGCAAGCGAGGGCAGAGGTCTCGGACTCCGATTCCTGCGCCACATTGAGCGCAACTCATTGCTACTCTTCATGGTGCCAGCCGACTCGGAAGACATCAAGCACGAGTATGAGGTCTTGCTCAACGAACTGGAGAAGTTCAACCCTGACCTTCTCAACAAGGGACGTGTGCTGGCCATCACCAAATGCGACCTCTTAGGACAAGACGAGGAACTGAAGGAAATGCTGAAGGAAGGACTCCCCAACGACATTCCCGTCATCTTCATCAGCGCAGTGGCACAACAAGGACTGCAAGAACTAAAGGACACCCTCTGGACTGAGATGAACAACGAGAGCAACAAGATTGCCGCCATCAGCACACAAGAGTCGCTCATTCGCTCCACCAAGACATTCGCCTATATGGACAGCATATCCGAGGATGACGAAGGTTGGGGAGACGAGGACAAGGGTGAAGATGACGAAATAGAGTTCCTTGACGAGGATGACATTGAGGATCTGGAAGATTTTGAATATGAAGAATAGAATCGCCTGTTAAGAGATGGGGATGCAGAGGAAAACGCTTCATCCACATCTTGAACCCCCAACATACGATATTTAGATGCATTTATATCATACACCTACTCATATCACCGCCTTCTCTACAACAAGGGAAGGTGATGTTTCTATAGACATACCTCGTCTGTTCATGCCCCATCATCAAGTGCACGAAACAAACACCGTCATCATCGACGAGGCTTTTCTTGAGAAGAATGCCTTGGAACAGACATTAGCGATGGACGGAGTGGATGCACTGACAACAAATATCCCCAACGTGTGCGTATGCGTGAAAACAGCAGACTGCATCCCTGTATTGCTCTGGGACGAAATCTCCAATGTTGTTTCAGCAGTCCATGCAGGATGGAAGGGTACACTGGAGAGAATCGTAGAGGCCAATATAGAAGTGATGAAAGACACTTTTGGCGTAAAGCCAGAGAATCTCCAAGCCATCATTGGTCCAGGCATTGGACCAGAAAGTTTCGAAGTAGGCGATGAGGTGTACCAACTTTTCGCAGAGGCAGGCTTTCCTATGGAGGACTTGGCAAAGACCTATCCACTCCTGCCTGAATCGCCTCTGAGGAAAGGGGTGAAAACTGCACACCTTGCCGACTCCGACAGGTATGAACACAAAGCCTGGCACATTGACTTGTGGGAGTGCAATCGAGGGCAGTTGATAGCAAAAGGAGTGAAAGCCGAAAACATACTTGTTTCGGGCATTGACACCTATACAGAATACAAACATTTTTATTCTGCACGTAGAAAACTGAATGGCAGAATCATCAACGGAATCATGAGGAGGGTATAACCTCTTCTGTATTTCCCATGATCATCAAAGAGAAAATCACACTCTGCTCCGCTTCTTTCCACCATGTGAAGAGAAGCAACAAAACCATTCCCTCCAAGTTGTGAGGAAGAGTGTGACCGACCTTCTCTGAAAAGCAACTATACTTCACATGCCAACGAAGCATTGTTCGATGCCCAACGAAGCATTATTCGTTGGGCAATGAAGCATTGTTCATTTTTCCTTCCACAAGCATGCAATAAAGCACTGGGTATCAATAAAATAAAACCATTTCGCTGAATGGAGCAAGAAACACATTCCTGCTCTCTTCCCGAACTTTAGGATGCGCACGTCTTTGGTGCTGTGACACGCATGCTCAGAAAGACCACACATGTCATAGAAAAACAAATTTAGTCTTTCTGAATTCGTCTAAATTCCCTTCAACTGAAGGCGCATAAGGTTCTTCTCACAAATGAAGGATTTTTCCACCAAAATCTATCTGAGGTAGCCAATCACCTTCTCCCGCTCGTCACAAAACTCTTGCATGGAATGGAAGAGGAGATTTGCACCCTGGCTCAGCAAAGCATCATCAGGGAGCGGACCTGTATTGACTGCTATGGTGAAGACACCAGCCGCCACACCAGCCTGCACGCCAAGAGGTGCATTTTCCACTACAACAAAGTGATTGGGGGTCAGCTTCTTATTTGCATCACCCACCCACTTCTTATATTTATCCATTCCCATCAGATATGGTTCGGGATGTGGCTTCCCATATTTCACATCAAAAGCAGTGACCATCAGTTCCTTTCTGAATACATCTGGAAAGTTTCTGTTCAGTCTGTCCAATAAAGAAACCTGTCCGCTACCCGTCACCACCACGGGAACCACCCCACTCTCCTTGACCTTGACGAGCAGTTCATAAGCCCCTGGCATGCGTTCAGCCTTCGGACACTTGTTGAAGAGCTCGCTCTTGTAGCGATAGATTGCCCTCACCTCCTCTTCGGTAGCCTCATGACCACGGTCACGAAGAGACACAAGATTGATCGTGCCCGCTCCTGTGCGTCCCTCGTGCATGTAGGCTTCCCACTCTGGAAGTTCCATGCCAAAGTGTGCCATCGTTTCATGCCAACAATGGGCGTGGTTGCGCATAGAGTCGAACAACACCCCATCCATATCAAACATGGCTGCTTGCAAGTTCATCCGGTCATAGCCCTTCTCGTCCAGATATTGCCTGACAGCCTTCTGTATCTGCTCTTCCGTCATCTTTTCATCAGAATATTTCCTAAAAACACTCACTCCTATTCTTCCGCTTTGTTGCGCATCCTCTATTTGTTGAGGTTGGAGAGGAAACGCTCACGATCCACCACAAAACGAAGGTGGCTTCCTTCACCAATGAGCGTGTCACCCATGTGGGCACTCACTTTGAAGTGTATCTTTTTTCCATCCACCTTCACCACCTCAGCTGTGGCAACAACCTGAGCACCGAGCGGAGAGGGCTTGAGATGTGAAGACTCAATATGCCCACCTACAGTTGTGCAACCTTCGGGCAACACATGCGCCACAGCCTTCATGGCTGCATTTTCCATTAATGCCATCATTGCAGGAGTGGCGAGAACGGGCATATCACCAGAGCCCATCGCTTGAGCGGTCACTTGCTCACTGACAGTCAATTTGCTGTCATATTTCATTCCAATTTGTATCATTTTCGTGTTTTAAGCCACAAAGTTACGAAAAATAATCCTATTGTCATGCAGAGAAATGTCTTCTCATGAAAAAAAACACTACTTTTGCAGGGAGAATAAAAGATTTAGGAGATTATCACCAAGTAAAAACAAACGCAGCATGAGGAAAGCAAGCAGAGAAATGGATGCCGACTTCGCACTCGAAGTATTGGACAAAGCCCCCTATGTGACTGTCAGTTTCACCCGTCCTGATGGAACACCTTATGGAGTTCCTCTCTCATTGGCAAGAACGGACGAGAAGACCTTCTATTTCCACTGTGCGCTGGAAGGTGAAAAATTGGACTGTATCAAGGAGAACCCCGAAGTATGCCTGTCGGCCGTGAGTCGATGCACTCCGACCGTAGGTCCAAAGGATGGGAGTTTCACGCTCCAGTATCGATCTGCCATAGCAGTGGGCAAGGCTGAAGTTGTGAACAATGACGAGGAGAAGATAGAAGGGTTGAGAGCCATCTGCCTACGTTTCTTGCCTCATCACATGGATGCGTTTGACGCATCCATCGAACGAAGTCTCTCACGCACTGCTGTGGTGAGAATCACATTGGCCGAACCTCCTACGGGCAAGAGGAAACAGTATGACAAGAATGGTGATGAAATGAAATGGAAAAGGATGGAGTAGAAATCGGATAGACTTCTGAATGAATAAAACATTTTTAGCAACAATAAAATATCAAAATGGATCATTTACCCAAAGACCCATACATGTTGGTGTCAAGCATCAACATGCTCTTGAGAGACAAGGAATTTGACTCTCTGGAAGAATTGTGCAACTGCTTTGACCGAGAGGTGGAGGAAGTGAAGGAAGAACTGCTAAAACACGGTTATGTGTATAGCGAAGAACAGAAGCAAATGCGACCTGTGGGATATGATGAATGAAAGACAAGCCCCCTTGTCTGTGCGCAGGCATGTCCATGCAGACATGAAGGAGGCTGTGAATGAATGAGCGGATGCTATAAATGGCTCGTTCCATAAAAGAACTGGATAAGGTGTTGAATTGCTAATGCCTTTTTTTCTTTTTATCACACAGAATTAAACCTTTGCAGAACCGAATGCGTCCAAAATAATGTTATATAACAAATCTTTTACTTTTTTTACTAAACATGAAAAAAATCTTTTCTTTGGCTACAGTACTCTTAGTGGCTGTAGCGGCAGGTGCTCAAGTAACAGAGGATTTCAAACCTGCAACCACAAATCAAGAGGGTAAGCAATACCCTATGGTCAATTCACAACGCATCGTACGCGCTCAGATCATGGCTCCTGAAGCCAACAGCGTGAAACTCGACATTGGTGGTGTGAAGTATGACATGAAAAAGGATGCCAACGGTGTGTGGACGGGTGAGTCTGCTCCACAAGACGAGGGCTTCCACTACTATCAGCTCAACATTGATGGTGCTTCTGTGCCAGATCCAGGCAGCCGCTACTACTATGGTGCCAGTCGTTGGGGAAGCGGTATTGACATTCCTGCTGCCGATGAGGATTTCTACACAGTAAAGAATGTGCCTCAAGGATCGGTGAACGAGGTTTACTACCACTCTTCAGTGACAGGTCAGATGCGCCACTGCTACATCTACCTGCCAGCCGCTTACAACCAGAATCCGAACCAGAAGTTCCCTGTACTCTATCTCCAGCATGGTATGGGCGAGAATGAGACTGGCTGGTCTGCACAAGGAAAGACTGGCATCATCATGGACAATCTGATTGCTGCAAGCAAAGCTGTTCCTTTCGTCATCGTGATGGACAATGGTCTGAATGCCAGTCCTGCAGGTCAAGGTGGAGCAGGACAAGGAATGCAACGTCCCAACAGAACACCTGGACAAGGACAGGCTCAAGGACAGCCACAGGGACAGAATAATGCTCAAGGGCAAGCAGGACCTGGTGGACAAGGACGTCCAGGACAGGGACAAGGCGGTCCTCGCAGGGGATTTGGCGGATTTAATTTTGCTGGTGCATTTCAGGATGTGTTGCTGAAAGACATCATCCCAATGGTGGAGAAGAACTACCGTGTGATTGCTGACACAGAGCATCGTGCTATGGCAGGCCTCTCTATGGGTGGAATGCAGACACGCTCTATCACGTTGGCTAACCCTACCACGTTTGCGTATGTGGGCATGTTTAGTGGTGGCACTTTCAATGCAGAAGAGTTGCAGGATGCTGCTGACTTTAAGAAGACCAACAAGGTGCTCTTCATGAGCTGTGGTGGAAAAGAGAACATGGGTGTGGATCAGGCAGCAGAGAACTTGAAGAAAATCGGCATCAATGCACACTCTTACATTTCTCCTGAAACTGCTCATGAATGGCAGACTTGGCGCAGAAGCCTTTATCAGTTCGCTCAGTTGATTTTCAAATAATCTTCTAAGAAGCGAGAGAAAAGAAGGGGAAAACATTCTCTAATGGTTCTTCCCAAGAATACACCTCACAAAAGAAGAGGGTGTGTCAAAATAGGCACATCCTCTTATTTGTTTTTTTACAGGCACGGCATGGAAAGATTCTTTCTATGCCGCTTTTTTGATGTAAAATCTGTCACAAGCACCCACGAAGCCGCATTTTGCGT